>ERZ1643246.1608-NODE-1608-length-24071-cov-6.474392_pt1 | contig 24071 bp, 17 predicted proteins | sample MGYA00579265_ERZ1643246 | MGnify/ENA primary metagenome ERZ1643246 (study PRJEB29033, sample SAMEA4952261) | chicken gut metagenome | biome: Broiler Chicken; feature: Gastrointestinal Tract; material: Caecum | place: Ireland | collected 2018 | study: Broiler...
AGTACTATGAGGACGAGGCCGAAGATCTGGACGAAGCTGAAGAGTACTATGAGGACGAGGCCGAAGATCTGGACGAAGCTGAAGAGTACTATGAGGATGAGGCCGAAGACCTGGATGAGGATGAAGAATACTTTGAGGAAGAGTCTGAAGATGCAATAGACCTGGATGAAGAATTCAGAGTTAATCCGGATCATGCTGATACACCGGACGATAGAGAAATCCCGGATGATGATGACGACAACATGGATATTCTTTCATCGACAAAACCGCTTAGCCGGAAAGAAACAGCCAAGCTGATTGCTACCGGAAAGACAGCTCCGCTTCCACTGGATGAAATATCAGATGCATTGTCTATGACGGATACGGGATTCATTGTCCATGGCCGTTATGATCTTGAAATGCAGAGCGGTATCGGAACACGAGCCGGTCTGACGGAAGAACAGAAGAAGCTCTTTTCGTATTTCGTGCCGGTACGAGGAATGAGCGAACAGCTTGTAGATGTTCTTGAACAGGATAAGAACTGCACTAACAGACAGGGAACTTCAAGGACAGGCAATCTTCTGATCGTGGGAAATAAAGGAAATGGAAAAACGGTGCTTGCCGTGGATGTTGTAAAAGCGATTCAGAAACAGCGTAACATTCGTCAGGGCAAAGTGGCGATCGTGACAGGAGATTCCCTGAATAAGAAGAAGATCAGCGATATTTTTGATAAGCTGTACGGCGGAGCGCTTATTATCGAGAAAGCCGGTAAAATGAATGAACGAACGGTTGCCCGTTTGAATAAGGCGATGGAGAAAGATACCGGAGAATTGCTCATCGTTTTGGAGGAACAGCGAAAACCGATCGACAGGCTTCTGTCCTCGAATCGTGAATTCCGCAGGAAATTCACATCGCGTCTGGAAGTGCCGATTTTCATTAATGATGAACTGGTTACTTTTGGTCAGACTTATGCGCAGGAGAACGGATACCGGATTGACGAAATGGGAATCCTTGCACTGTATAGCAAGATCGATTCGCTTCAGAGAGAGGATCATGCGGTTACAGTAGCCGAAGTCAAAGGCATTATGGATGATGCGATTCAGCATTCACAGAAAGCTTCGGCGAAGAAACTTGTGAAACGGGTATTTGGAAAAAATACGGATGAATCAGACCGGATCCTGTTGTCAGAAAAAGATTTTAATATTTAAGAGAGAAGAACATATACTGATTATATGTACAGGCGGCTTGAGCAGGCCGCCTGTTTTAATATGCAGCGATAAGAGCAAGACGATGGGAAAAGAAAAATAGTTGCTATTTTTCAGTTTGCTGACGGCTTGGCTCTTTCTTTTTCTGACACTATAAAGTATAATATATGTATTATTATAAAAATGAGCGATGAGGTGGCTTTTATGAAAAAGGGAAAAAGCACAAAGAAAAAACTGGAGCCTTTTGAGATTGGGGAACTGGACCAATATTTATTCGGCCAGGGAAACCATTATGAGATTTATGAGAAGATGGGGGCTCATAAAGTAACTTACAAAGGACAGGAAGGAGTTTACTTTGCTGTATGGGCACCCAATGCCCGCAGAGTTGCTGTCGTAGGTGACTTTAACGGCTGGGATTTTGAAGCGAATTATATGGAACGCCAGGAGCCGGTCGGCATCTATACCTGCTTTGTGCCGGGAGTCAGAGAAGGGGATCTGTATAAATTCTGTATTGAGACTCAGCAGGGAAAACGTATCTTTAAGGCGGATCCATTTGCCAATTACGCAGAACTCAGACCGGGAACAGCTTCCCGGGTGACAGATATTTCTCATTTAAAGTGGACGGACAGTGCATGGATGACACGGCGTGAAACATGGGATCACAGAGAGAATCCTATGTCGATCTATGAAGTTCATCTTGGATCATGGATGCGGCATCCGGGAAGAGATGACGAAGGATTTTACACTTACAGAGAATTTGCGGATGCAATTGTAAAATACGTAAAGGATATGGGATATACTCATGTGGAGCTGATGGGAATGGCTGAACATCCTTTCGACGGTTCCTGGGGATATCAGGTTACCGGATATTACGCGCCGACTTCAAGGTATGGCGCTCCGGAAGATTTTGCATATATGATCGATCATCTGCATCGGAATAACATCGGCGTTATCCTCGACTGGGTACCGGCGCATTTCCCGCGGGATGCCCACGGACTGGCTGATTTTGATGGAACACCGACTTTTGAATATGCTGATCCGAGAAAGGGAGAGCATCCGGACTGGGGAACGAAGATTTTCGATTATGGAAAGCCTGAAGTCAAGAATTTCCTCATTGCAAATGCATTGTTCTGGATAGAGCATTATCATGTGGACGGGCTGCGTGTGGATGCTGTGGCTTCCATGCTGTATCTGGATTATGGAAAACAGGACGGCCAGTGGGTCGCAAATAAATACGGCGGAAATGAAAACCTTGAGGCAATCGAGTTCTTCAAGCATCTGAATTCAGTTGTGCTGGGAAGAAATAAAGGCGCTGTCATGATCGCCGAAGAATCTACAGCATGGCCGAAGGTAACAGGCGCGCCTGAGGACGGCGGGCTTGGATTCAGCCTGAAGTGGAATATGGGATGGATGCATGATTTTATAGAATACATGAAGCTTGATCCGTACTTCAGGAAAAATGCGCACCATATGATGACATTTGCCAGCTCTTATGCATACAGTGAGAATTATATTCTTGTTCTTTCTCATGACGAGGTGGTGCATCTGAAGTGTTCAATGCTTAATAAGATGCCAGGGCTTGGATTTGATAAATATGCAAATTTGAAGGTTGGCTATGCATTTATGATGGGCCATCCGGGGAAAAAGCTCCTCTTTATGGGACAGGAATTCGCGCAGCTTCGGGAGTGGAGTGAAGAGCGTGAGTTAGACTGGTTCCTTCTGGCGGAACCGGAACATCAGGCGATTCAGAACTGGTACAGGGATCTGCTTCATCTGTACAAGAAAAACAAGGCTTTGTATGAGATGGACTCTCATCCGGAAGGATTCGAGTGGATCAATGCGGATGATATTTTCCGCAGCATCTACAGCTTTGAGAGACATTCCAAAGATAATAAGAAAAACCTGCTGTTTGTATGCAATTTCACTCCGATGGAACGGCCGGATTACCGTGTAGGTGTAACCCGGAGAAAACAATTGAAACTCGTTTTGAACAGCGATGAGAAAAAATATGGCGGAAAAGGCGTTGAAAGGCCACTGATTTATAAACCGGTGAAACAGGAGTGTGACGGGCAGAAATATTCAATCGCATATCCGCTTCCGGCATACGGAGTTGCAGTTTTTGAATTCTGATAGAAAATATAGTTTTTTAAGAAAATGACATATATGACAAAAAATAACTGAAAATAAAGCCATGGTTCGACACTTGTAAAGGAAATCGTCCCATGGCTTTTAAAAATGTATAAAAACTATAATTAAATTAAAAAAATATTCATAAAAATATATAAAAATTCGGATGGAGATGATATAATAAACCACGTACACACAAAAAATGGAAGGAGAGATTTAAATGGACAATCAATTGGCACTACTGACACTATGCGGCTCCATTATTGCGCTTTTGTTTGTGGCAAGCAGAGCGCAGAAGGTACTCCGTTTCCCGGAAGGAAACGATACCATGAAAAAGATTTCCGCATCCATCCATAAGGGGGCAATGGCGTATCTGCGACGCCAGTATAAGATCCTGATCGGATTTTTTGCCATTATGTTTATCATCCTTTTTGTGATGGCAGCACTCGGACTTTTGACATGGTTTGTTCCTTTCGCATTTGTGACCGGAGGATTTTTCTCAGGACTGTCGGGATTCGTGGGAATGCAGATCGCAACGAGAGCGAATGCAAGAACTGCGGCAGCGTGTCAGAAAAGTCTCAACAAAGGTCTGAATGTGGCATTCTCAGCCGGATCTGTTATGGGATTTACGGTGGTCGGACTTGGACTTCTGGATATCTCAATCTGGTATCTTCTGCTGAAACTTGTATTTAAGCTTTCAATTGAAGATATTACAAGTACAATGCTTACATTTGGTATGGGAGCATCTTCAATGGCACTGTTCGCCCGTGTCGGCGGCGGTATCTATACAAAGGCGGCGGATGTAGGAGCTGACCTTGTGGGAAAGGTAGAGGCGGGAATTCCTGAGGACGATCCGAGAAACCCGGCTGTTATCGCAGACAATGTAGGCGATAATGTAGGCGATGTTGCCGGAATGGGTGCAGACCTCTATGAATCCTATGTGGGCTCGATCCTGTCAGCATGTGCCCTTGGGGTTATCGCATTTAATAAGATAGAATCAGTGGACCGTGTAAATGCAGTGATCATTCCTATGGTACTGGCAGCTGTCGGCGTACTGGCATCCATCATTGGTTCACTTCTTGTAAAAACCGGAGAGAGTACGGATCAGAGTACACTTCTGAAAGCTCTCAGAAGAGGAACAAATACAAGCGCTCTTATTATTGCTGTTATTGCATTTCCGCTTGTATGGTTTATTCTTGGAAGCGACTTTATCGGTATCTATGTGGCAATCCTTGCAGGTCTGCTTGCGGGTGTGCTGATCGGATTCTTTACCGAGTACTTTACATCCGACACATATAAACCTACTCAGAAACTGGCAGGAAAGTCAGAGACTGGGTCAGCGACGATTATTATCGGCGGATTAAGCCTTGGTATGCTGTCCACAGCAGTACCGATCATTATCATTGCAATCTGCGTTATGGTAGCGTATGTGCTCTCCGGCGGATTTATTGAGGCTACAAGAGGACTTTATGGAATCGCTCTTGCAGCAGTTGGTATGCTGTCTACACTTGGTATTACACTGGCAACTGACGCATATGGACCGATCGCCGACAATGCAGGCGGTATCGCTGAGATGGCCGGTCTTGATGCAGAAGTCAGAAGACGTACGGACGCGCTGGATTCTCTTGGAAATACAACGGCTGCTACTGGTAAGGGATTTGCTATTGGTTCCGCGGCTCTGACGGCACTTGCGCTGATCGCTTCTTATGTAGAGAAAGTACAGGAAGTCGGCGGCGCAGATATCGCACTTGATATGAGCGTTATGAACCCGACAGTTCTTGTAGGTATCTTCATCGGAGCATGCCTGCCGTTTGTATTCGCAGCTCTTACTATGGATTCTGTAGGGCGTGCGGCTCAGAGCATCGTTGTTGAAGTACGCCGTCAGTTTAAAGAGATCAAAGGTCTTATGGAAGGCAAGGCGGAAGCAGATTATGAGACATGCGTTGATATTTGTACAAAGGCATCTCTTCATGAGATGATCCTGCCGACATTGCTGGCAATCATCACCCCGGTTGTGACGGGACTGATTCTTGGATACAACGGCGTAATCGGCCTTCTGACCGGCTCAACTGCAACAGGATTCCTTATGGCAATCTTCATGGCAAATGCAGGCGGCGCATGGGATAACGCGAAGAAATACATCGAGGGAGGAAAATATGGCGGCAAAGGCAGTGAATGCCATAAAGCGGCAGTTGTCGGCGATACAGTCGGCGACCCGTTCAAGGATACATCAGGTCCGTCCATCAATATCCTGATCAAGCTTCTTTCGATGGTATCCATCGTATTTGCGGCGCTGGTTGTGAATTATCATATCTTCTAAACGAAGAGACTGAAAGAAAATATGGAAAATAAAAAATCCGTCAGCCGGAAAAGCTGGCGGATTTTTTTGAACAATAAACCTGATAACGGACAGTGGACGACGTTGTTGTCGGCTGTCCGTGGCAGCTCAAAGAATGGGCTTAATTTTTGGCTGGTACAATCTCGAGCCAGTATCCGTCGGGATCCGAGATAAAGTAGATTCCCATCTTCGGATTTTCAAAACAGATGCATCCCATTTCTTTATGCTTTGCATATGCGGCATCGAAGTCGTCAACCTCAAACGCGAGATGGATCTCATTGTCGCCAAGGTTGTATGGACGATCCATATCTCTAAGCCAGGTGAGCTCCAGCAGATGAGAGGTGACGCCGTCTCCAAGGTATACGAGCTTGAAGCTTCCGTCGTCGGCATCCTTTGTGCGCGTTACGGTAAGTCCCAGAGCTTCTTTGTAAAAAGTGAGGGATTTGTCGAGATCGTATACATTTAGATTATTATGTGCAAATGTAAATTTCATATAGTGTCCTCCTTTTGGCTGTAATTTCTTTTCAGTAGTGAGCTACTACCGAGGATAAATTAATATTAGCAGAAAATTTGGAGATTTCAACTGTAAAATTATCTAATTATTATGGATAAAAAAGTATAAAAAATAGAAAAGAAAAGTGAATTTACAATAAAGTCTGAAAGAGTATAATTTAACTCAAGTAATTCGATAATTATGCATAATTAGAAAATGAAGAAAACGTACTACAAAAATGATGATTAAGTGAGGAGAATTTTATGAAAAAAATGAGAAAAGTTATGTCGCTTTTGCTTGTGCTGCTGATGACGGTAGGACTGATAGCTGGATGCGGCACAAATGAGACAACATCAGATGGCGGAGAAAAAGGCGAAGCAAAATCTGAAGATACGATCACGATTGGCTGGGCGATGGCGTATTTTGACCATCCAGTATATCAGCTTTTGATGCAGGCAGCTCAGGAAGTGGCCGATGAGATGGGAGACTGTGAGATTACTTTTGCAGACGGAAAGAATGATGCGACAACGCAGGCTTCACAGATTGATACATTTATTGCGCAAGATGTGGACGCAATCATTCTGACAGCAGCAGTTTCAGATCCGATGCTTCCATCGATTAAGAAGATCAATGATGCAGGGATTCCGCTGATTATTGTAGACAGACGTATTCTTCCGCAGGGACAGGATGTAACCTGGGACTGCTATGTAACCTGGGATATGGTTCTGTCAGGAACATATGGGGCCGAGCAGACTATTGAAGCTTTGGGAGGAGCTGGAAAAGCAGCAGGAAAAGTTGTAGTTGTAGAGGGAACAGCAGGAGCCGGCTCAACGATTGACCGAGGTGGTGCATATTATTCGAAGCTGGAAGAGGAACCGGGCGTAGAGGTTATCTATAAGGTAGACGGAGATTTTGATCGGACAAAGGGAATGGAAGTAACAGAAACTATTCTCCAGAGATATCCGAATAAAGGTGATTTCGATGTGATTTATTACATGAATGACGAGATGGCGCTGGGCGGGCTTCAGGCGATTGAAGCGGCCGGAAGACTGGGAGAGTTCCAGGTTATCAGTGTGGACGGAGAAAAGGAAGCTCTGGACGCAGTCAGAGACGGAAAGATCAATTATGAAGTTATGTTTAAGCCTGATGAGCAGGCAGTAGCAGTAGATATAGCGTATAAGCTGGCAAAAGGTGAAGACGTTGATTACAGCAATATCGAATATAAGGGAACCCCGATTGAAGTAACAGAGACTGACGATGGATTTACATGGGTACGCCCCACATGCTACAAAGTGGACAGCACAAATTGTAATGAACCTGAGTTTCAGGGATGGTAGGAGGAGACATTCATGAACGACATGAAAAACACAGCACAGGAACCATTTCATTTTCAGATTGCCCAGAAACCGGTACGTACAAAGAGGATCGATGATCTGTTCGAGTATGTGAGTACTTCGAAAGTTGGAATGTGTATGGAGCGTGGTCGGATTATTACCGAGGTATACAAAAAGAATATGGCGATGCCGCCTATCATTCTAAGAGCGGAAGCGCTGAAAGAGATCTTGACGAAAATGTCAATTTATATACTGCCGGGAAGCCTGCTTGCAGGCAACCAGGCAAGTAAGCCTAATTATGCTCCGCTTTTTCCGGAATATGCAGTTGATTTCCTTGAGGAAGAATTTATAAAGGGAAATCCGTTTTTCCCAGATGAGAGACCGGCAGATAAGATCGAATATAAGCGGTCGGACATGCCTGAACTGGAAGAAATGATAAAGTTCTGGAAAGGAAATACACATAAGGACAGACTGTATGCGAATCTTCCGGACTGGGCAATCGCAGCGCAGGATAAAGTCGGAGCGGTCAATATCGTGAACTTTATGCACGGAGGAAGCGGACATCTGACTCCGCCGTGGCCATGGCTCTTCCAGAACGGACTGGGTAAGATCCTGGAAATATGTGATGAAAAAATTTCCGAACTGGAAATATGGACGGACGAGGGAATCGAGAAAAACCGCTTCTATACGGCAACGAAGATTGTGTGCCAGGCGATGATAGATTATGCGCGCAGATATGCAAAATTAGCAAAAGAACTTGCAGAAAAAGAAGGAGATCCAGAACGGAAGAAAGAGCTCTTGGAATTGGCGAGAATATGTGAGAAAGTGCCGGAAAAACCGGCAGATACTTTCCATGAAGCGCTGCAGTTTATGACGTTTGTACAATTTGGAATACAGATTGAAGATAATGCGCAGGGAATAAGTCCGGGACGTTTTGATCAGGTAATGATTTCATATTACAGGAAAGACGTAGAGGAAGGACGCCTGGATCGGGACAAAGCGGTGGAACTGATCGAGAACTTTTTTATCCTTCTTTCTATGGTGGAAAGGATGCGTTCTTGGGATGATACCGCATACTTCCGAGGAAAGCCGATTTTCCAGAATCTGACAACTGGAGGGATAGATCCTGAGACCGGAGAAGACGCTACAAACGAACTGTCGTATATGATCATGGACTGTATTGCAAACACAAGAACGCTTCAGCCGTCACATTATGTAAGATGGCATAAAAATACTCCGCTGAAATTTAAGCAGAAGATTGCTGAGACGATACGTCTCGGAACCGGCTTCCCTGCCGTGGCCAATGACGAACTGTACATACCGGCTATGATGAACAGAGGGTATTCCTGGAAAGACGCCGCTGACTACTGTATTGAAGGATGCGCAGAACCGGGAGTGGCAGGACTTAGAGGCGGAAGGACAGGAGCGGCATGGTTCTGTCTTCCGAAGATCCTTGAAGTGTCGCTCTATAACGGAACAGATCCAAGAAGCGGTGTGACACTTCATAAAAACTGCAACGGGAAGGATCTGGCTACATTTGAAAGTTTTTCCGAAGTGTGGGAAGCGTTTATCGACCAGATGAAATATTACGCCCGTATTCATGTCGTCATGGACAATATGACTGACAAACTGTGGGAAGAATACATGGAAGAGCCGCTGACATCAATCATGGGATGCACGCTGACAGTACTCGAACGCGGAAAATCCATCAGCAGAGGCGGGGCAAAATATGATTTTACCGGAAATGAAACAATAGGAACGGCAAATACGGGAAATAGTCTTTACGCAATCAAAAAGCTGATATTTGATGACCATATACTGACCGGAAGTCAATTAAAACATGCTCTTCAGACGAATTTCCAGGATATGTCGACCACGCCGACCGGCCCTCAGATCCAGCAGATCTGTCTGAATGTAGATAAATATGGAAATGACAAAAAAGATGTGGACATGATGGTGAGCAAGGTTTTGGAATCTGTGTGCGAAGAACTGCCGAAATATAAAAATACAAGATATGGAAGAGGCCCTATCGGAGGTATTTTCCAGGCATCGACTACAACTGTTTCTTCAAACACTCCGTTTGGCCTTCTTACAGGTGCGCTTCCGGACGGAAGGCCGGCAGAGACCGCGCTCTCGGACGGACAGTCGCCGATGAGAGGAACAGATACATTAGGACCGACCGCAGCGGTCAGATCGGTTTCACGCTGTAGAAATATTATCTTGTCTGAGGGATCATTGTATAACATGAAATTGCTTCCGCAGGATTTAAAAGATTGAGAAAGAAGGGTAAATATGGAAGGAAATACAGGTTTAAACAGACTGGTAAATTTGATCGACTATTATTTTTCCATGGGAGGTATGCAGATGCAGTTTAACGTGGTAAGCCGCGATACCCTCCTGAGGGCACAGAAGGACCCGTCAAAATATCAGAACCTGATCGTGCGGGTGGCCGGATATTCTGCGTATTTTGTAAATCTTGAAAAGAAAGTCCAGCAGGACATTATTGAGAGAACAGAAGAGAGGATCTAAGGGCGGGAAAATACTGGCGTTCCCTATAATAGGAGCCATGAAATATGGTATGACGCCAGTATTTTTCTGTATATAAATAAATGATCTGAGAAGATGGAGGAAGAACAGTGGGTACGCAAGGAGTAGTATTTGATATTCAAAGATGGAGCCTGCATGACGGGCCGGGAATCCGGACAAACGTATTTTTAAAAGGATGTCCGCTTTCCTGCAAATGGTGCAGTAATCCGGAGTCGCAGGAGCGAAATGTGGAGCTGGCCTATTTTAAGGATAAATGTATCGGGTGTGGAAGCTGTATAAAAAACTGTCCGTATCATGCATTGAGCATGGGAGACGGACTCGACATTGATTATAGCGTATGTGTGGAAAAATGCTATCACCGGGAAGAGGGAGAAAGCTTTGCATGTGTCAGGGATTGCTACGCAAAGGCACTGAAGATGATGGGCCAAAAAATGCAAGTGGAAGAAGTTATGCAGGAAGTGCTCAAAGATACTGGAATCTATGACAGGAGCGGCGGAGGAATGACTGCCACAGGCGGGGAACCGTTCGCGCAGCCGGAGTTTCTCCTGGAATTGCTGAAAAAAGCGAAAGAGAACAATCTTCATACCACATTGGAAAGCTGTATGTATGCCGACTGGAAGATGATAAAGCCCTGTCTCGAATATACGGATTTTCTGTTTATGGATCTGAAGATCCTGGATGGAGAAGAACATAAGAAATACACGGGAAAAGATAACCGGCTTATACTGGAAAACATAAAAAAGACAGGAGAGTATGTGAAAGACGGAAGGCTGAAAACCGTGATCAGAACACCGGTAATCCCCGGGGTGAATGATTCGAAGGAAACAATCGAACAGATCTGTCTTTGGATCAGAGAAAATGTTCCTTCCGTATCAATATACCAGCTTTTGCCTTATCACCGACTGGGCAGAGGAAAGTATAAAAATATCGGAAAAACATATGAGATGGCGTCGGTGGAAGTTCCGAAAGAAAATAAAATGAAAGAGCTGGAGCAGATCATTCTGGATCATCGCCTGGAGATTAAATACGAATAAGGCGTCCGGCTGATGATGGCGAGGTGACAGTTTGTGCAAAATGAAAAAATATTAGTTATGAAACATATCAGCAAAAGCTTTCCCGGTGTAAAGGCGCTCTCTGACGTTGAACTGGAAGTCAGAAAAGGAGAGGTACACGCACTGATGGGTGAAAACGGAGCGGGAAAATCTACATTGCTGAAAATACTTGCGGGAGCATACACGAAAGATGAAGGCGAAATATATATAGAGGGAAAGGAGGTCAAAAACCTCACGCCCAAGCTGGCTGAGAACCTGGGAATTTCTATTATTTACCAGGAATTCAGCAGCCTTCCAGATCTGAGCATTGCCGAGAATATCTTCCTGGGACGGCAGTACACGAAAAAAGGTGGGATGATAGACTGGAAAAGGTGCAGGAAAGAAAGCAGAGAGCTGCTGATGCAGGTGGGCCTGGAGATCGATCCTTCAATGAAGGTATCCAGATTAAAAGTTGCCGAACAGCAAATGGTGGAGATAGCGAAGGCTTTGTCGAAAAAGGCAAAGATCATCGTAATGGATGAACCGACCGCACCGCTGACACAAAAAGAGATCGATCATCTGTTCCGGGTGATCGAGAACCTGAAAAAGAGACAGATCTCAGTAATCTATGTATCTCATCGTCTGGGAGAGATCAAAGAAATGTGCGACAGGATCACTGTGCTGCGGGACGGCTGTCTGGTAGGAAAAGCTGACGTATCAGATATTACGATTCCGGATATGATCCGTATGATGGTAGGCCGAGAGCTTAAAGATATGTATCCCCGTGCTGAAAGGAAACCGGGCAAAGAGGTTCTGGGGATCGAACATCTGTATACAAAAGACAAATTAAAAGACATCAGCCTTAGTGTGCGACAGGGAGAAATACTGGGGCTGGCCGGACTCGTAGGCGCGGGAAGGACAGAATTGGCAAGAGCGGTGTTCGGTGCAGATGAGATTGAATCCGGAACAATCCGTCTGTATGGAGAAGAGACAGAAATCCGGAAACCGAGGGATGCGATCGAGAAGAAGATCGGCCTGGTGCCGGAAGACAGAAAGCAGCAGGGTTTGGTGTTGATGATGAATGTGAAAGAAAATATTACGCTGCCTTCTTTGAAAAAATTTGGAAAAGCCGGAAAATTAAGCCTGAGGAAAGAAGCGAACAGAGCGAAAGAGTATGTGAAAAAACTTCGGATAGCCACGCCGGATATCTACACGGCGACCGAAAACCTTTCGGGAGGCAACCAGCAGAAAGTAGTGCTTGGGAAATGGCTCTGCGCAGACTGCGGACTGATGCTGATCGATGAGCCGACTCGGGGGATCGATGTCGGATCAAAGGTAGAAATTTACGAGCTTATGAAAGAACTGGTGGAAAATAATATAGCTATATTGATGATTTCCTCGGAGATGCCCGAGCTGATGGGAGTCTGTGACCGCATCGCAGTGATGCATGAGGGGCGGCTGACGGGTATTCTGGACAGAGAAGATTTCTCGGAAGAGCGGATCATGGCCTATGCTTCCGGACAGACGGCACAGGAGGTATGAAATACAGATGGAAACAGAAAAAAGAAAATTACAGAAAGACAGAATAATGTCCGGAATCATCAGAGGGCTCAGACCTCATGCGGTGACTCTCGCGGCGTTGATCCTTCTTATCATCCTGATGAGTTTCGCGGCGCCTAATTTCCTGACTTCGGGAAATATAATCGACATCATCCGCATTAATTCGATCAAAGGGATCATGTGCATCGGGATGACGTTTGTCCTTTTGACCGGGGGGATCGATTTGTCTGTAGGAGCGGTTTTTGCGGTGTCGGGAGCAGTGGCCGCGTCTTTTATTCCGGGAAGTTACAGCGACTATGTGACGAGTAACCTGATGAAGTGCAATACCATCCTGGCAATCCTGATCGGCCTGGCGGCTGCGGGAGTCCTGGGGCTGATAAACGGGTTTGTAATATCGAAGATGAAGGTGGAACCCTTTATCGCGACGCTTGCGATGATGACGTTCGCAAGAGGCGTCACCTATCTGTACACAGGAGGATACCCAATCAATTTTAAGCCGCTTCCGGATGATTTCGCATGGCTTGGAAAAGGAGAAATCTTAGGGATACCTGTGCCGGCAGTCGTGTTCATCCTTGTGATCGCGGCAGGAGGATTTATCCTGAAATATACAGCCTACGGCAGGTCGCTGTTCGCCATTGGAGGAAATAAAGAGGCGGCAAGACTCTCGGGTATCGCCACAGAAAAGAACCTCTGTGTGACATATATCCTGATGGGCGTGCTTTCCGGACTTGCAGGAATCATTATGACTTCCAGAGTGGCGTCGGCTTCGGCGGTAGCCGGTGAATCTTATGAAATGGATGTGATCGCCGGAGTCGTTCTTGGCGGCACGCTGCAGACAGGAGGAAAAGGCTCTGTCGCGGGCAGCGTGATCGGCGTATTTGTGTTCGGAGTGATTGAAAACGGACTGAATATCCTTGGACTTCCTACATATTTTAAGCTGATCATCAAGGGCCTGGTCATCATCCTCGCTCTTGGCGGCAGATATATACTGCCACAGAAGAAAAAGGAGGGAAAGGCAAAGTGAAAAAAGCTCGAAATAAAATTCAGGTCAATCAACAGATCCTGATCTTTATACTCATGGTTGCGATGTTTGTAGGATTTACTGCTTTGAAACCGGAATTTATTACAATGAGGAGCATTGACAATATTCTGAGGACGATCGCTTTATACGGTATCGCTTCTATGGGAATGACACTTGTGATCCTTACAGGCGGAGCCGATCTGTCGGCGGGTTCTAATATGGCACTGGCAGGGGTGATCGGCGCCGGACTGCTGGGAAATGCTATAGGAGCCGCAAACCCGGTCAGTCTGCCCTTCCCTGTGACTATGCTCATAGCGGTTGCTGTATGCGGCGTGATAGGATTGATAAACGGATTTTGCATTTCAAGGCTGAAGATCGCTCCCTTTGTAGCTACTTTGGCGATGATGTCTATATCCAGAGGCCTCGTATATGTAGTCGCCGACAGCGTAGTGCAAGGGGTCAGCGGCTCGCCGGTAACTTTTATGGATGACGGTTACGCCATGCTGGGGCAAGGAAGTATCGGAATCCTTCCTGTACAGACACTTTTGTTTATCATAATCTTTTTGCTTTTATTTTTCTTTCTGAAATATCGAAAAAGCGGTCGTGCGATCTATGCAGTGGGAGGCAATCAGGAAGTGGCCCGACTGGCCGGCCTGAAACCTGGCAGGAGCATCCTTCTGTGCTATATGATCAGCGGTGCGCTGGCCGGCATCAGCGGACTGATCCTTGCAGGAAAACTCTCCAGCGCGGCTACCGTGGCAGCGGACGGATATGAACTTGATTTTATTACTGCGGTTGCCCTTGGCGGAACAAGTATGGCAGGAGGAAGCGGCGGCGTGTTGGGAACTCTCCTGGGCGTGACATTCCTGGCTATTATGAACAATGGTCTTGATATGGTAAATGTGCCGTCGTTCTATCAATATCTGATCAAGGGTACGATCCTTGTGCTTGCAGTATACGCAGACAAGCTACTCAGGAAAGGAAAAGATTAGCTCTTGTTGTCGAAGGGCCGACCCGATATACTGGTACTATGAGTCAGTTCAGATAAAATTCCGGAAAACTGCTTATACAGGAACATAAGACGGGAGGCAGACAGTAGATGAAAGTGTTATTTGTGGACGATGAGAAAATCATCCGTGACGGAATCCGGGAGATCATCCGGTGGGATCAGCTTGGATGTGAACTGTTGGAAACGGCAGACAGCGCTGACAGTGCGATCCAGGCTATGCAGAAAAATCATTTTGACTTGGTCATCACTGATATTTGCATGCAGAAGATGACCGGGATTGAACTTGCAAAAAAGATAAGAGAGATAAAACCGGATATAAAGATCATTATCCTGTCTGCGTTTGAAGATTTTTCTTATGCAAGAGAAGCAATAGAGATCGGCGTAATGAAATATATGCTCAAACCGGTTACTCCCGAAGAATTGGAAATGGCAGTTCAGGAGGCTATGGCTCAGGTACAGAGCGACATGCAGCTCGCCAGCCGGATTACGGAATCTGAGAAGTTTGTAAACATATACCGGCCGCAACTGGTGAAGGACTTCTGGCGGGCGCTGCTGCAAAGAGAGATCACCGAACAAAATGACCTGGAGCAAAAAATGAAACTGGCAGGAATTACTTCAGATTCGCCAACTCTGTGCTGCATCATGGTGAAGACAGAACTGCCGGGAAAAGTAGAAGACTGCATACTGCAGAGAACTGCTCAGTCGGCGGAGAAAGTGTTGGGCAAATGTCTGGAGTGTATAGGATACGGAGCGGGGCAGGCGGCTATTATTACAGAAAAGCTGCCTGATAATGAGACGATGATACGGCTGCATAATAGAATAGAAAATATATGGGGAACTCCCGTGCGGATATCATGCGGGCATCAGGTCAGCGATTATCTGGAACTTTCAGCATCGATGGAAGCGGCAATCATGCGTATTCCCGGAAAGCAGAAGAACGCGGTGGAAGACTTGGTGGCGGAATCGGTAAAATTGATAGAACAAAATATCGGGAACGAAAACTTCAGCGTAAATGAGATCGCAGTTGCCCTTCACATCAGTCTGAGCTATCTTTCCAAAATATTTAAAAAGCACCTGGGCGCCACATGCATTGAGTACATCACCCAAAAAAGAATGGAGAAGGCAAAAGAACTCCTTGTACATACGACGATGACGCAGGAAGAGATCGCTCATGCAGTCGGATATACGAATGTACACTATTTCAGCATGTTGTTTAAGAAGCAACTGGGCGAAACACCCGGTCAGTACCGCAGGCAGGTGAGAAAATAGATGTTCCGGACGATCAGAAGCAAAATAGCGGTACTTTTCAGTATTGCAATCGTATTTATATGTATTATGTTTGGCGTTTCGGGCTTCCGAGTACTGAGAGACTATTTGGTCGATATGCAGCAGAAGAATCAGGAGCGGCTTTCTGCTTCATTGTGTTCCGCCATTTCTTTTTTTCGGGAAGAGTGCGAAAACGATCTGAAAGAAGTTCTGGAAGACCCTGAAATATGGAAGATGGTACAGAAGTTCGAACAGACTTCGAAAGAAGAAAACCTTAAGAACTGGATGGAAACGTACGCAGACGAGCACGAGAAGATCAGCAACGTGTATCTCATCACATCGTCATATAAAATACTGGAAAAGTCAGGCAGCGGCAAAACTCGCACGTATCTGATCGACAGGATTAGCACCGCAGAGAGGTACGGCGGAGACGTTGTATGGGACAGCGGATATGACACAGAAAGTATGATGCTGTTTGGAAAAATTTCATCCGGAACAGAAAAAAATAAAGCGTATCTCTTTTTTCGTATCGAAAATTCACAGATCTTGAAATTGTTTAATCAGTTTCGTTTTCAGAACAGCCAGCGCTTTTCTCTCAAAGGCGTGACAAATGGATTTGAGGTCACAGAACAGGGATTTTATTATAATTATTATGATAACTATAAAGAGCTGCTGCACACAGAAATTATGATGGATGACTGGGATCTGAGGACGTGGAGCGACAAGGCGCTGATACTCGGCCCTACGAGAGATATGAGCGCTATGATGGTGAAGGTGACGCTGGCTGCGTGGGGGCTGGGGATCGCTCTGAGTATCTGTATAGCGCAATGGATCACAAAACCGCTAAAAAGTATGAAAAGAACCATGGTAAGATATGGCGCTGGGGATTTCTCCGCCAGGGTTCCCGTAAAGGGGAAAGATGAAATAGCTGCTTTTGGCCATCTGTTCAATCAAATGGCAGAACAGATATCAGATCTGGTGAAACGGATAAAAACAGAGGAAGACCAGCGGCGCAGGCGAGAACTTCAGACGATGATATATCAGATCAACCCACATTTTCTGTATAATACACTTGATTCGGTAAGCATCCTTGCCAGACGGAACAAAGATGCACAGGTGGCAGAAATTGTAACGAATCTGTCAAGGCTTTTCCGACTTGGACTTCATCAGGGAAGAGAATGTGTGACTGTACGGGATGAACTCTCACATGTGACATATTACCTGAAGATACAGAAGATTCGATTTGAGGAATATCTGGATTGGGAAATAGAAGCGGCTCCGGAAGTGATGGATTATAAGACGATGAAGTTTATACTTCAGCCTATAGTTGAGAACGCCATTAATCATGGGATTAGGGCCAAAGGCGTGCCAGGGCATGTTGGAGTATCTGTCTGTGAGACGGAAGAAGATATTGTTTTTACTGTAAGCGATACGGGAAACGGAATGAGTCCGGACGCTGTGCGTATACTTAGGGAACGTATTGAGCGGAAAACAATCGATGAGCAGCAGGAACAGGGATTTGGCCTGTGGAATGTTAATCAGAGAGTAAAACTGTATTACGGAGAGGCATATGGAATCACAATAGAAAGTGTTCGGGAAAAAGGAACGAATGTGTCTGTGCGTATTCATAAGACATAAGGAAAAGCCGGCTTTTGTCGGTTTTTCTTTATGCCTTAAACATAATATAGGAATTCCCTTAAATATTTGATACAATCAAAGTATCAGATGTGGGAAAAATCACATATAAACGGAGGAGCACGGATGAAAGCGTATCAGATCAAGATCATATTGAAAAATTCAAAACCGCCGGTATGGAGGCGATGTCTTATTCCGGCGGGGATCACATTTTCACAGCTGGCATTGATTCTGGATGATATTGTGGAAACAGAGAAAAATCCAGACTATGAGTATGAATTTTATCAGGCCGGGATCCATGTGCGCGAATGGCAGGAAGAAGAAAGCGAGACAGCGGCATATTATTATGGCTTCTTGTGCGCTTCGGATACATTTATCGACGGATTGGCAGAAAAAGAAGCGTGGTTTACATTCCGGCCGGGCGACCGGTGTCAGTACAGGGTCGAGATTGAGAAAGGTCTTCCGGAAAGGCTCCCCTGTCCTGTTATTATCAAAGAAAAGGCAGATGTGCAGAAATGCTGCTGGCGGAATGCGGAAACCGTGAACCGGAGGCTGGAAGAGCTGTATCCAATCCGTTACGGGGAACCGGATTACCGGACTTTTTCGGAACTGAGAGAGGATGTGGAGAGCCGTAACAGGGGAATTGTCGGTGCGAATCATCCGGAGGATAAAACGGACAGAAATAGGGATTCCGGCCGGGCGATGGTGCAGACGGCGGCCGATATGCTGGTGCAGCGTTATGCTGAAGAGATGAAAACAAAACTGTTGGAAAATGCGCAGAGCAGACATGATGGCGAGGATGTGGATCGGGATTCCCTGCGAAGCGTACTGGAAGATACGGCGTGGCGGATGAAGCAGGATATCCGGGCACAGGTATTCGGACAGAGTGGATGCGAGGAGGCGTCAAGGCATCCGGATATTAAAGAATTTCTTCTCGGAGAAACAAAAGATACGCTTCAGGAAATGGCAGAAGATCTGCGGCTGACCCGCTATAAATCTCTCAATAAGGACAGGCTGGCGGAGAAGATCAGGGATGAGATATTGAAGCCTGAGGTTATGGCAAAGCGAATGCTGCTCCTCAGTGATGATGAGATGCAGCAGTTTGAAAAGGCTGCGGCAAAGAAGAACGGTTATTATCCAGATCTGAAAGAAATGGAGAACCTGGAAAAACTGTATAATCTTATTTATGTGATGCTTTATTACGATGATTATGCGGAAGTTCCCCGTGAGGCGGCGGAAGTATATCAGACCTTCAATACACCGGAATACCAGGAAGAGCGGCGCGGAACATATTGGCTGTATCACTGCCTGCTGATCGTCGAAATGTTTTATGCAAGCGCGCCGGTAACGATCCTGTGCAGGATGATGAAAAAGTGTCTCGGACGTAAAATAGAGCTGAAAGAACTGGAAGCACTGTGGAAAAATATTCCGGATGAACTGAATCCGTGCGTGATCCGGGATGACAGAGTGATCTATAAAGAGGTGCTGAAAAACCAGATATATCTGAGAATTGAGAAAACTCAGGAAGGCAAAGAATTCTTTATTCCCGGTCCGGACGAGATCGCTGAGTATACGGAAAACGGCTACCCGGTATCTGACCCTTACTACCGAAGGCTGAAAACATTTCTTATCAGAAAAATGAATATGAGTGCGGATGAAGCGGAAGATTATATGCCGGCAGTCTGGGGAAACGTCAGTATGGGAAGATCCCTGTCGGATATTATGGATATTTTCGGAGAGGAAAAGCTTGTGTTCCCGTCGGATCAGACAATAAGGGAGTTCGTTTCTATTATGACTGATGTCAATAATCACACAAGAATGTTGGTAAACAGGGGATGGACGCCGGAAGAAATAATGGCGCAGACGCCATCGAAGACCAACGGGAAAATGCCTACAATCGTTCCGATGAGCAGCGAGGCTGCCAGACTGCTGGGGGAGGCGCAGAAAGAGCTGAAGGACCAGGGATTCGACGTGGATCTCGACTATAATGCGGACGAGATAACGACAATGTCAATGCCGGACGGGATATCAGGAAAAACTGTAGTCGGCACGAAAAAAATCTATCCAAATGATCCGTGTCCGTGTGGGAGTGGAAAGAAGTATAAAAAATGCTGCGGAAGAAAATAGGGAGAAGCGGGGAAATAAATGACGCAACAGTAGTTGGAAAGAAGAATTATGAGAGAAGAAATATTTCAGTATGTAAAGAAAAAATATAAAACCGTACCGGACTATCCGTTCCGCACGGCTCCGACCTACCCCGTCCTGCGCCATGCGGATAATCGGAAATGGTTCGCGCTGATCATGGATATTCCCCGTGAGAAGCTGGGCTTAAATGGTGTGGGATACGTTGATATCATTAATGTGAAACTGGGCGATCCGATGCTGGTGGATATGCTTGTCCGGCAGCCGGGGTACTTTTACGGCTATCATATCAGCCGGAGCAACTGGATCTCCATTCTGTTGGACGGAACGGTTCCGTTTCAAGAAATCTGCCAGTGGATCGATGAGAGTTATGCGGTAACAGCTTCGAGACAGAAGAAGCAGAAGATCCGGCCTCCCAAGGAGTGGATCGTACCTGCAAATCCGAAGTATTATGATATCGTGCACGCATTTGACGACGCAGAGGAGATTGACTGGAAGCAGGGCAGGGGCATCAAAGCCGGGGATACCGTATTTATCTACGTGGGAGCGCCGGTGTCGGCAATTCTGTATAAATGCAGGGTGATGGAGACAGATATTCCGTATGAGTACAGTGACGGGAAGCTGACGATCACGGCGGTAATGAAGCTCAGGCTGCAGAAGAGATATGAGCCGGATAGGTTTACATTTGAGAAGCTGAAAGAAGAATACGGGATCTATGCGGTCAGAGGGCCGAGGGGGATACCGGAAAAGTTGAGTGAGGTATTGAGATAGCGCGATTGTGGGGCAGACGGTGAAGCGGTTTTTTATAAAAGACGCGAGTAAGTGGGTATGACTTCAAAAACCTCTGCATACATTGTAAAAACGATGTTTGCAGGGGGATTTTTTTGAAAGAGTATATTGAGGAAAGAGCCGTGGAGATTGCTGAATATATAATAGAGAATAGCGCGACTGTGAGGCAGACGGCGAAGCGGTTCCGGATCAGTAAGAGTACGGTACATATGGTTGTAACAAAATAGAACGTATTTGGTGGAATATAAAATAAGGACGTAAAGAAACGAGCAGTGAATAAAAATCTCGTTTCTTTACTAATTCAAAAAATAATTTTTGCTATTATAGATTATGAAAATTCTGGAAATAAGTATCAACAATATACTTTTGTAAATCGGAATCTTTCTTAATCAAATCTAAGATCCGGTTTTCATATTTATCAACTATTGTTTTTTTGGTAAGATCTTTTGTTAAACGTCCTTTAAAGTTGACAAAAGACAAAGCCTCATTGTATTTTTTGTTTACTATAAACTCCTCTAGTTTTTTAAGTGTGGATTCATAAATATTCCGAATTTGTTCGGCTGAAGTTACATCCTGAAGTTCGGAGATTAGTGATTCAACATTCTGTTTTTCATGTAAGAAATTATTCTTAAATAAATTGTTTATATACTCGTTAACATACGCAGTAGCTTGATGCTCTTTTTCATCATTAAGTAATTTCCAAAATTCATTATGAAATTTGTCAAAAGCATTTTCGTCAGCACAAAAGCGGTCAACTGCTTTTTGAAGAATTACATCATCGCACAAAATGTTTTCAATTTCATTAATCGGAAGCGTATATATTTTTTGCTGTCTCCATTTCTCAATTTGTTCGGGCAGATGGTGATCACCGTCTATTATACCTATTGCTTGTGTAACAAATGTTGATGTGCTATTATAAGCATTTACATAGTCTATGACATTTCGATGTCCAGCAGCGGGGATAATGGTGTATTCTGGAAACAGTATGCAATATAGTTTATAATCAAGTTTACTACGATTTTGACTTTCACAAAAACAGATATTTTTGCGACTCCCTACAATCTCCATGATTAAAATTTCTGGAATAATTTCGTCTTCAGGAAGAATTTCAAAATCCCAATCATTTGGTGGAATAAATTTTTTGTTCCATAAAATGGTAGAATCACTACGAGTGGTAGCAAAATTTAAGTTATGGGTTAAATAAATAAATTTGCAGTCAGGACGATTTTTTTCAAGTTCATCCCATAATTTGTTACATATTGTTAAGTGTAAGTGATTTTCGGGTTCATCAACTATAATATATGAGTTATGGGGAGCCAGTAAAACATGTCCAATATAATAAAAAACTGCTTTTTCACCGTCGCTAAGTTGATTAAAATCATACGGTTTTATGTTTTGCCCTGTAACAAATAGGCCGGTTCTACTATTTATTAAACTTCTATGCTCAATTATTTTGTTCCAAAGTTCAATTGTTTTCGATAAAAAAGAAATTTCTTTTCTATCAGTTTCATAATATGTGAATGTACAGTCAGTATGTTGTGAAACTAATGCATTGATTAGTCCATTCATATCGGACGTTATTAATTGTTGAAAATCCGTATTGCTACTAAGTTTTGAATTACGCTGAAATGCTCTTACTTTATCTAATTCATCTCCGGTAGCAGAGATTGTTTTTCGCTTTGTGTAATATAATAGGTGCTGAGCAGATAATATAACGATATTATTTGATAATTTTCCATTTAGTTGACGAGCAAAAGTACTTTTCCCTGATCCATTTGCGCCAATCATTACGATAGATCCGTCAATGTGTTTGATTTGATTGAAAATATGTAAATTACATTGCATTTTAGACAGCATATCTATATATTGTAGATATTGGTCTGGAAGCTGATGTATCCATATTATTACATTGTTGTCTTGGGGTGTGATATCAAATTGAAACACCTCCTGCCTATTTATAAAACGATCAAGCTGTGTGCAACAGCTATCTTGAAGTAGATGCATTGATTGCGGATTGAATTGAGTGATTTCAGTTTGTAAAAAAGTTTTATATTGATTACTTACATCTTCAAGGTCAGGAACGACTAAAAAACTTTTGTGCAGCGATTGTAGAAAATTCTCTTGAGAAAGGAAATTATCAACCGAAGTTTCAAAAGAGTTATTGGGAAATCTAGTATTTATTATAGAAAGCAATACTTCCTTTTTAGAACGATATTTATCTAGCATAGAGAGCATTCTTTGAATGCTAATTTGTATGTTTTCGAAACCTTGCAAAATATTATTTTTTTCTTGTTCTGTTATCATTGCCATGCTCCTTAATAATTTATTTTTGTATTCATAGGTTATACAAGGATGTTTATATTATATCTCAAAATATTGGGAAAATAAATATCTGCGATATGTTAGAAGAACAATGATATTCGATAAACACACAAATTTAAAGTTCAAATTTTGGGGGCAGAGGGATATTATGTAAGCACAGTAGGGCTTAATGAGGCAACCATAAAGAAGTATATCCAAGAGCAGGAGAAACATGATATTGCAATGGATAAACTTAGTGTATAAGAATACGAAGGCCCTTTCAAGGACAGCGACGAGTCAAAAATGATACGACTTGAACAAAGTGAAAGCCAACGGTCTTTAGGCGTTGGCCGGTAACAGAGGCTTATAGCCTCAGAGAAAACCGCGCGTTTGACGGGCAGTCATGATTGAAATAAAGAAGACAATATTTGTATCGTTTAACGAAATGGTGTGTATTTATTTTGATTTAAAGATAATTTGGATAGACTTACATAAATAAAAAGGAACACGATAACTGTCGGTTATGCGTTCCTAGGTATTCGGATCATCTATATATTCTATAATGTCAGAGACAGAACAATTTAATAGACGGCACAGCTGATTGACAGTATTTGTGCTGATGCTGTTACCTTTCTTAATGGAGTAGTAAGTCGCTTTGGAAAATCCATTTTTGAAAAGCGCATAAGAAGTAATATTCTTTTCAGACATAGTTTTAAAAAGCGGACGATAGCTAATCATGTTTCGGTTTCCTTTTCCCTTAGTATATGTGATTATTGTATTGATATACTCGGATATTGAAAATGTACGAATATCCGAGTATAATTTCGTATGTACGAGAATTTATATATAAGGAGAAAGAAATGTCGAATATAAAAAGTATCTTTTCAAGAGCCACGATTAGAGGAGTTGCTGACTATTTGTTATTTGGCAATGGACCAGATGAAGATGACAGAAGTTATGAAGAGCGAATGGAAGAGATTTATCTGAGGTTTGAGAAGGCGGTAGCTAAGTATGATCCAAATCCGACTTCGGAGTTGTTGGATTTGTGCAATGAACTTACAAGTGAGACAGCCAGTGTCTATATGGAGATTGGGGTGCAGGCCGGGGTGTTGTTGATGCAGGATTTGGCAAAGAATATGGGAAGAGATGAAGAGAAAAAATAGATTATATATCTAGCCTTATTTTGGACATGCTTCTGTTATGGTGGGTTAGAATCATAATACATAATAAGGGCAGAACTGAGGGCGTAAAATTTTCTGTGTCTATGGGGAAAAATCTTCTTTGATAAGAACCA
>ERZ1643246.1611-NODE-1611-length-24040-cov-6.027184_pt1 | contig 24040 bp, 3 predicted proteins | sample MGYA00579265_ERZ1643246 | MGnify/ENA primary metagenome ERZ1643246 (study PRJEB29033, sample SAMEA4952261) | chicken gut metagenome | biome: Broiler Chicken; feature: Gastrointestinal Tract; material: Caecum | place: Ireland | collected 2018 | study: Broiler...
TGTCTCGGCAATCTGGAAGGTGTAGGTTCCGGCTTTGGTGAAGGTCAGATTATCAAAGGCCTTTATATCATTGTCATTTTTGATATCCTCTGCGGTAATCTTCTGCGTCTTCATTTCATCCGTTTCCGGATTACCTTCTGTCACTTTCATATCAACGCCGTCTGCCGGTCCTCCGCTTAAACGCTTCAGCGTAAACTCAAATTCCGCATTGATATTTTCCGGCACTTCCGCACCTGTGATACTCTTCTGTACCTGAGGCGCATACTCCACAGGTTGCAAATCATATTTGTTAGTGAAAACAGCTGCTTCTGTGTTAGATGTACCATCTGCTTTTGTATAGGTCACATTTGTCACTTCAAGTTTGCTGTCTTTATCCTTTACGGTTACGGTCAGCGTCCACTGGGAAGCGTCATAAGTATATCCTTGATATACATTTTCTTTTGCTTCGTCTGGTATATCCTCCGTAATCAGGAAAGTATAGATTCCCGCTTTAGTAAAAATAATCGTGTCAAAGAAGATATTATCAATCTGTCCCGTCTGTCCGTTATAAATGGCCGAAGCAGATGTCTCTGATGGCATTGTTACACCATCTCCACTATCTCCTCGTGTCATGGTAAATGTAAATGTCTTCTCTCCCGTTGGAGCATCACCATTAAGAACCTTCGTTACTTTTGGTGCAAAACGCGTATCTTCCGTATTGTAATAGTTGGTAAAAGCGGCTGTCTCTCCGGTATCCGGTGCCAACGCTCCTTCGACAGTTTCCGTGGTAGTGTAGTAATTTGTATTAACTACTTCCAGCTGTCCGCCTTTATCTTCCACTACAACTTTTACTAATTTAGTAGCAGCAATATTTTTATCATAGCCAGCCGGAAGATCATTTGTCTGTTCAGTAATCTGGAAATAATACGTACCGGCTTTCGTAAAGGTAATTGCATTAAATTTTGCCTGATTCTGCTGTGCATTTCCTGCATTGGAAGGTTCTACAATAATCTCCACCCGATTCTGCTCAGGCTGTTCAGGCATGGTCACACCATCCACCGGCGCGTTTACAAGACTTTGCGTAAAGGTAAATGTCTCTGCTTTTGCTATAGGCGCGCCTGTTACTGTTTTTGAAACAGCCAGCTGCGCAGATGTGGAAGCCGGGGTATAATCGTTGGTAAATTTTGCTTCCGTTGTATTTTCCTGCACATCCTTATTACTGCTCTTATAGGTATGAGCATTTCCAATGGAAAGAGTTCCATCCAGGTTATCAGTTACCACTACAGTCAGCGTCCACTGCGTCGTATCATAAGTGTAACCATCTTCCGTTCCCGGATTTTCCACGATAGTAAATGTATACGTACCTCCTTTGGTAAATGTAATATTACCAAAGTTTGCTGAGCCAGGTGCGGTTCCTTCTTGTTTATTCTCAAAGGAAACTGTTGCCGTTTTATCCTCTGGGAGTGTTGCTCCCTCCGGATTATCATCATCCGCTGTCAAAGTAAACGTAAAGTTTTTCTTTGCATCCGGGAGTTCATGACCAGTGAGAGTCTTTGAAACAGCTGGCGCATACTTAGTCGGGGCCGGAACATATTTGTTAGTAAAGCTTACCTGATTTTTACTATCTGAATCGCTTGGCTTTGCGGTAAGTGTTCCGTCTCCGTTATCCGTTACTGTCACGGTCACCTGATATGATATCTGGTCATAGATCACTCCATCAAGTACCTTCTTACCATCCTTAGTTGTCTGAGCTTCCGTTGGTATATACTCTACGATAGTATAAATGTGTTCTCCTACGTCATTCAGGTTGTAAGAAATTGTACCAAAATTAATTGTTACATTTTCTCCATTCTTTCCGCCTTGAGCAGTTCCCCTGGAAACAATAGTTTCATTTTGATCATTTTTCTTTACATAGAAGGTAAATTGCTCATTTTCCTTCATATCTCTGCCCGTCAGCGTCTTGGTGCCAAGCGGCGTCCAGGAACCGGTAGCTTCGTAAGTGTTGGTGAACTTCACATCATCGGAAGATTCCAAAGTTACCCACTGGTCATCGGTACCCAGCTTCTCATAGGTTACCTTGTTGCTTAATCCCTCGCCATCTGTCCAACTTGCATCAACCGTTGCTTTGTAAATGGCGGTATCATAGGTAATCCCCTGATATGGATTCTGCTCTTTACCATCTACAACCGGCAATGTCTCTGTAATATAGAAGACATTATCATCTCCCGGACTGGTGAAGGAAAGTTCATCTGTATCATCTTTAGTAAACTCTACTCTTCCAGTGACACCTATCGTTTTGGTCGATAACCGCTGTGCCTGTTCGCTTCGCGGATCACCTTTCCAAAGCGCCACTGTAAATTTATCAGCTGGAATAGATGCCTCTTTACCATTCACAAGGTATTCTTTAGAAACCTTTAACGTAGCATTTGTGGCGGTTCTCTTATTTGTGATAGTTACCGTATCTACGGCATCCTCTGCCTTATCGTCCGGCACACCCAGAACCCATGCAGGTTTGCCATTGATTCCATCTTCTACCAACGTAAAATTGGTTGTATTTTCTGACGTTGCCGAGGCGCTGTCTTTATCCAGTTCATAGCCCTTCGGTGCAGATTCTTCTATCACCACATAATTTTGATACCAGAGCAGATTCGGAACCGTCACTGTTCCATCTTCCCCTGTTGTATAAGTACCAACAAGATTGCTCTCGTCCAATTGAGCAGCATCAACTGTAGCATTCGCAAATGGACCATAGACTTTAAATTCTACTCCCTGTATCAGCCTTCCATCTTCGGTCTTCTTTGTGATATCCAGATCACGATATGGTACAAGACCCACGTCTTTTGTCTCATCATATACATCTGGATCCGTCGCCCAGAGATAGAATCTCTCAGAAGTCGCTTGCTTACTGTTATCACTGTTTTTCACAAAATTACTGTCCGTCTGCTGTTCCGTAGGAATCTCTCCCGGTTTGTAAGATTTTCTCAAAGCATTATTCACCTTTGCAAAACCATACTTTCCTCCGTTCTCTGGAAGAGTGACGTTAATCGTATACGTAGCCGGATCAGAACCTTTCAGCATACTCGGATCAAGCACATTATCCGGATAAGCTTTCTCATCCGTAGTGTTTTCTTTTAACATAGCAGGATATAAGTCACTGAATATAAACTCCGCATCATTATTCCATGTACTTGACTTTGACTGATCAAACTCTGTTGACCTTGACAAATTGCTCGTTCCGCTGAAGATAGACAGACTGATATCTACATCATCAAGCATCTTCTGTATCAACGTATTGTTTTTAAAGTTATCAATAGATTCTCCTTCTTCTGTATCCTGCACGCCATTATTGTTTTTATCAATCCAGATATTTCCTCCAACCTTGACTTTTCCTGGATAGATGGTTGCGGAAACTACATTGGAACCAAGAACGCCGCTGCTATATGTACTGTTTGGATTAGCCAGAGAATATTGTGTGCATATACAACTAAAACTGTTCACCGCATTTGTCCAGGAATTATTATTTAATGTTACAGGATCCCAGTCTTTTCCGCCATTTACCTGTGCAGTGTAATCAATAACAAGGGATGCATTTCCTTCCAGTTTGACAGAATCATCAATTGCAACAATAAATGCTTTGATTTTTTCTTTGTCTTCTTTGGTAGTTCCCGGGGTTGTCGTCCATCCTGCCGGAGGAGTACTTGTGTCAAAATTAATCTGGCTTACCTGATCATACAAAGTTCCATACGGGTCTGTATCGCTTAATTCTCCCGTGTAGTAATAAACCTGATACTTGTCTTCCGAAACAGGGCCTGCGGTAGTACCAGTACTTCCTGTTTCTCCATCAACATTGATATATACATTGTCAATAGCTCCAAAATTCAGTCTCCACTGACTCTCCCTTGCAGCATCGGCCGATGTAACGTCGTTGGTATTCGGCAGAATATCAATGACAGAAAAACCTTTTGCTCCATTTGTTTCTGCAATATTGGAAATCGATAATCTATAATGTATATCTCCTCCGTTTTCCACGACAGAAAGAATATCTGTACGATATCCGTCTTCCGGATTTCCGTCTCCATATGCAGATTTTACAAGGGCCATATCTGTGGCAGCCGCCCAGTCTATGGAGACACTGCCAGAAACAAATCCATCCGAAGCTCTCGAACCAAGCATTGCGATAAGAGCATTCATTCTATCATTATCTATCGCATTGCCAAGCACTGTGCTTACACTTTGCGCCCAGTCATCATTGGCATTTTTGAAGGAAGCTGCCTGCTTGTTACCAGCGCTGACCACACCTTTATTATCACTTCCCACCAATACATAATTGTCAATAGAAGATCCGTATGTTGTTACCGTATTATTAATCTTAACCTTTAACTTAACGGTAACACTCTCACCTGGTTTCAGTTCTCCATTCATGGCAATAATCACAGCATTTTCGCCATTTTGAGCCTGTATACTTGACTGCTCTTGATTGTATGTCAGGTTCGTATTGCCTGCCTCCAGCTTAACTACATTGTTGTCATCGTACTCTTCCAGAGAAGTTCCCTGCGGCAGATAATCTACAATATACGGACTTACCATAGCAGCTTCCGCATCCGCAGCATTGGATATCACAACACTGTACTCTACGACATCCTGAAGATTCACTGTCGTATCGCCACCTACCACACTCTTATTCACAGTGATCTTCGCACCTTTTTGTCCCTCAAATTGAATCGGAATCTGTGCCTTGGCTTCTTTTTGTGTCGGCTCCTGTGCTTTCTTTCCGTCGCCTCCCCAAGTATTATAATGGAGAGTTGCAGAAGCAGTGTTGATAATTGACGAAATTTCGCTCTTATCTGCGCCGCCTTCCTGTTGATCGATCACTGCCATAATCTTGATCGCACCCGGCTTAAAGTTTGCTCCCAGAGCATAACCCGTCTCTCTTTTCAGCACATCAGATTGATAGCTGATGGAAACTTTCGCTGCTTTCTCCGTTACGTTTACCGGAAGCGCTGCCGTCTGTTCCCCGGCACTGACATTTAATGGCTGAGCTGTTTTATATATTTCTTTGCCATCGCTGTCATAAAATGTTACCGTCGCATAGATTGGATAGTTACTTCCCGAAGCATAATCGTCGGTATCGTGCTCTGCCTTACCTACTGTTACTTCTTTCAGAGAATACTTTCCTTTCAGGTAAGTTTCATAGGACAGCTCCGTTCTTCCGCTATAAGCCGTCAGCCCTTCGTCTGTCACCGTAAAGTCGTTAAGCGGATATGTATTATCTTCGACTGTCGGTGTGATCGTATACTCTACCTCTGCCTCTTCTGTAAACAGACTGGTATAAGAATTTTTATCAACGGTCTTTGCAAGGCTCAGCTGTGCATCTCCCGTCACATTCCTAAGATGCGCTGTCTGCTTATAATCTTTTGACGCATTTGCCGGTACCGTAAATACATCGTACCATTCTACCTGCTCGTTATCCCGAATCTGACTGACGCTGGCGCCCGTCTCCAGTACCAGATAGGTCTTGCCTGCCGTCAGCGCAGTACCGAGACTTCCGCTATCTGCGTAAGTATAGGTTTCACCATTTTCTTTTCTTTCCTTACTTACAGAAATATTGCTGATGATGGCAGCCGGTTTCTGTCCACTGTCACCTCCATTAAGGAAATTTGAAACATCTTCATCTGTGCTGTCTTCTGTCAAAACGCCATCCGGAACTTCGTAAAGAGCCGCCGTAGCGGTAAGAGCCTCATCCTTATCCAACACATTATGTTTCTGAATCTCCAGCGGCAGTTTTGGAATATCATAGGCTTTGTACGTGTAAGTCTGTCCCGCTTCTATCGGATTGCCGTTATTGAGCACATATAACTGACTATCATTGGCATCTGTCGTTACTTTCTGGTCGTCCGGATCTGTGTAAATTCCTTCCAATCCCAGATAGTCTTGCGGAACCGTGGTTTCTTTCAGGGCATATTTGCTGCCTCCATCCACCACAAAATGAATCTTTCCGTCGGCTCCAGTTTCCGTCTCTACCCCGGTAGTTCCGGTAATGCCAGTTGCAGCTTCAACCCACTTTTCTGCGGTTTCATCATAACGATACAGCGTGAAACCTGCGCCATTCTGCGGTTTTGCAGAAGTATCTTTTACAGCATGAATATCATCATATTTTGTGAGACCAACGTAAGCGCCGCAATAATTCGGGAAGATACGGTCTGCCCGCATTGCTGTATTGTTAATCTCTACATCCTGGCTAGCAGCATGCGTTTCCTTCTTCCACGGGACAGGATCACTAAGCTTCTGTCCCGGAGACAAAGTAAATTTAATATAATGGGTCTCGTCCAGCAGATAATCCTTCGGCGCTGTCTTCTCGTATACGCGGAAGGTTTCTGGCTTCGTTCCCGTCAGTGGAATGATTGCTGTATAAATACCGCTTTCGCCTTTTTCTTTAAAGGAAGCATTTACATCTTCTAAAACATCCTTGCCTTCCTGGTCTTTAGTCACCCTCTTCACAGTAAATTCCGCGCCATGAAGAGCTTCTCCTGTTTCTCCATTTACTTTGCGGATAGATACCTCGCCGTACAGATAGGTATTGACTGCCGTCACCTTCACATCTGCATCTTCATCTGACACAGCACCCGGCTTATCCGGCATAGTGACCGGATAGTACCCATTCTCTGCAGTTATAGGCTCGCCGCTGCTGTCATTTATGGCAGTAAAGGCAAAGCCTGTTCCCACTTCTGTCTCTTTCAGATAGTAGGTCTTATCCTGGCTTAAACCGGTAATCTTTCCTGACACATCACCGCCATTATTCGACATAAGCGTAAGCGTCACATCCTTGTTATTGATTTTTACCGGCTGCATCTGACTGCCAACTTTTTCATATAAGGCAAAGGTAAATTTATTGTCGCCGGTAATCGTCATACTGCCCTTTTCGATGGTTTTCGTGATCTGAAGGCTTACCTGTTTCTCATCCTTAAAAACCATGTGGGTATCTTGGGTATCTGAATATTTTGTTATGCTGATATCACTTGGGTCTGCTTTAAGAATAACATCTCCAATATTCAGCCCGCCGGTCATGGCGATATATTTTGACGTGGTATCCGTCAGGTCATAACCTGTCGGCGGTGTTATCTCCGTAATCCGATAAATACCCGGACTGCCGTTGACAGTGACCTTACCTTTGTTTTCTCCTGATGTCGCTGTCGTCACCGAAGATAACGTCTGCCACCGTGCTGTAGCATTATCTACCGTGATATCTCCGCTCACCTTTTCAAATGGCAGATACTCTACCTTAAACGTTGCTCCGCCCAACAGTAAACTGTCATTATCCGCATCTTTCTTCGTGATGGTGAAAGATATCTTTTCCGGATTCTCAATATGGAGATTAATTCCATCTTCTGCTTTGATACCGTAATTGGTGATATCTGTCTTTTTCGATACCACTACGCTGGTTCCGTTGTCTCCCGATTTTGGTGCCGTATTATATCCTAAGAAGATACCATTTCCATTGACCAGATCGTTGAGGTTTCCGGTTCCATTATTATTGTTATTATAGGCCGCACCACTGTACTTTTGTTGGAAATATTTCCCGAAATACTCTGTGGTATACCCTTTATCAGTATCAGAATCCTTAACAAATGTCTCCGTCAATTTATAAGTGCCGCTGCCAATCTGATCAATGGTCGCTTTTCCATACTGATCAGTCGTTGCTTCCCGTTTGTTCGCAGCATTCTCTGTATCCGTCAGTGTAAATGTGACATTCGCTAACGGATTTACCGTTACACCGACTGCATTGCTGTCCACATCTGTTTTCTGCAAAGACAGAGATAATTTTGCCGGATTATACATGGTAAGATGTACATTATCCCTGCTTACCTGGAAGTAGTAGGCGGCTTTATCCTGCTCTTCGCTGCCTCCCGTCAATGCAGTATTATTATAAATGTTCTCATATTTATCTGGTACGGAAGTCTCCACAATGCGGTATCTTCCCATGGCAAGACCATTCGGAAATGCAAAGTACCCTCCGCTTGTGCTGAAAACGCCATTTGTGTGATCTTTGTCATAGGCATATGCTGCCCACTTGCCGGTTCCATTTTGATCTTCCTCATAGCGTTCCAAACGCATGGTCACATTGATAGATTCTCTGTCGTCATGTGCGCCTGACGCATAATATTCATCCAGTTCTTCTGAATTCTTGCCTATGTTATCGTCCTGTACTTCATATCCATAAGTCCGCACAGTGACCGCCTGTGTATCGACCGGCCAGTTTACCAGACGATACTGTTCCGTGCTACTACCTGTTGCAGTGCCCGTCGCCGGGATTCCTTCACATAATTTATAGCCGTTATCGGTTTCCACCGTCGGATACAGCGCCCAGACGATTCCATTTTGATTCTCTGCAAGTTTTACATTCGCATCTGCACTGCCTTTTTCTCCGTTTCCTTTTACGTAGTAGGCATCATTGTAAATCTGGGTCGTTCCGTTGCCGTTCTGGAAAAACATATACATATAGTAGACGTCTTTATCCATCTGATATCCGGTCGGAGCACCGCTCTCTCTGATGGCAACGCGGACATATCCGTTTCCAGAACTATCTGTTGTAAAGATATCATTTTGTACCTCTGCCGGTACACCTTGCCGATATGTCTCCATCTCTTTCCAGGAGAATGCTCTGGAAGACGCCCAGCCGCTGAGAGCCTGACTTGCTGCTCCAGTAGATCCCACCTTATTATCCAGACCAGTTGTCATGGTATCCAGCTTTGTATAAAGGTTTCCCTCAGAATCCGCCAGATACAGATCAAAGGTTGCATTACCCAGAGAAGAATAGGAATGTACCTTGTCACCATCTTCGGTACGCTCTCCTGCCCATTTCGCGATACGGACTGTGGAGAACATGGCAGTACCAGATCCTTCTGTCGGGGCATTCTTAAAATGCTCCTCTGTCACCTGATTATCTTTATAAATCATGACCGCTTCTGGTGTTGCAGTAATTTCCTGTTCTATTCCGTTCACAGTATCTTTGTATTTATAAATGGTTTTATTGGTATAGTCCGTATTTTCTCTTTTAATCAGAGTAACTACGTTCTCCGGCCTGATCTTGGCGCCGATTCCTGCATCGGTCTCCACCAGCCAGTAAACTACGTTATCGGCCGCTTTCAGAATATCAGTTCCAAACCATCCATCTTTGCGATTACCATTCTCATCATAAAGCGTGCCACTGGAGTAAGTTCCAATTACTTCATAATTACTCAAATCATTCTGATTAAAAGCCAATTCCGCGTTCGGCTGTGTATCTTTATCCAGTACTTCCATATATAAGGTAAACTGTGCGTTATGGATTGGTCTTCTGTTTTCTTCTGTATCTACAACAGTACCTCCGCTAAGTTCACCTTGTAAAACATACTTTTCAATATGAAGCTGCGCCCAGTTTTCCACGTTGACAAGGTCGCCTGTCTGCGCTCCCTGTGGATTATTGATATCCCCATTTGCCTCTTTCTTCACATAGGCGTACTTATCAATGTCTCCCACCGGAATTTTATTCTTAGGCTTTCCGTTTGCTTCATAGCCGAGATATTCTTTTTTTACCTGAGGATTCTCACTCTTCGGCTCCAGATACTGGAAGTCTTCCTCTTCCGGTACGGCGACTTCCACCGCCACATACTCATCTTTCTGTGTCAGATTCTCAAAGGTAACCAGACCCTGATCATTGGTCGTCTGTGTTTCCACCCAATTATAAGTTGATCCATCCTCAGACAACTTATACAGTGCGATTACTGTTCCCGGCAGAAGATATGCTTTATTAGTGAAAGCATGTTCCCATACATTATAATAGGTCTTCTCCACCGTCAGGCTGGTAACCGGCTGATTGATCAGTTCCAATGCCTGATTATCTGTACCTGTTGTAACTGTAGTTCCCGCTTGAAGCTCCACTTCAAGTATTTCATCACTCTTTGTATAGCCCTCCGGCGCAGAGATTTCTCTGATCTCGTACTGGATTTTCTGGCCTTTGCCATCATAAATCTTAAGACCACTGAAAGTAACGGTTCCTGTCTCTTTTGCACTGGTTCCTGTCTGCAAAGGTTTGTCTTCCCCTTTCCTGAAAATCCCCAGCACAGCTCCGGCAAGTGGAATCTTTCTGTCTTCACTTTCCGTAGATGAATTATCTTTTACCTCCATCCGGTATTTGGTAACTGTGACCGCTCCTTCGTCAGAATAGTTGACGATATCATCAAGAGTATTGACTTCCTTCTTCTGAGTTACTGTATAAGGGCCAAAATAGAAGTTATCATCAATACCTACTACACCTTTTCCCTGATATAATTCCGGATGGGCAGACGGATCCAATACTCCTTTATCGGAAGCGTTTGTCTCTTTGAGATAATAGGTTCCTGCCGGTACCTGCACAGACGTTCCCGGCGTAAAGGTAAGTTCACTTCCATCATAATTTGTCACTCTGGTAAATGTATTAGTAGTATCACTATCTTTTTTATATATTTCAAATGTTACGCCTGACAATGTTCTATTTGTATCCGTAGCATCATCTATATATTTTGTCAGATTAAAGGTAGGATCCGGCTTATTTTTGATAACAACCTCTATCGGTTCTGTGCCAATATCTACGCTCTTGATAGATGATAAATCAATATTATTTGTTGTCTTCTTATCTACTATTGTCCCATCATAGTGATAATTTTTCGGATAAGCAGTTTCATTTACCTCATATTTATATCCCGGATCCAATTTCTGGAACGAACCATTCTCCGGAATCTCTGTCTCGGAAACGACAAGAGCACCACTGTCAGTTGTTGCCCCGTCAGTCGCCCTGGATATTGTGTATTTCGTTCCGGCCACATGTTTTCCTGTGTAGCTGTCTTCTTTATTCACAACCACCGGAACCTTCTGTTCCACGTTGTTGATGATTGCAGACTGATCCAACCGGATCTCTGCGCTGTCCCCTTCTCCAACCTCATCCATAAAGTTGAACGGGCCGTAGACTACTTGATTTTCACCGTCAATTTCTTTCGTATCTTTTTTAGCGTTATTAATGCCGCCCAATCCGTTCGCATCTTTTGCTGACGGCGCATATCCTTCCGGTATGCCTGTTTCTACCAGATAGTATTCTATTCCCTCATTCTTTTCATCTGTCAGCGGCAGGTCATTGAAAGAGATGGTCTGGCCAGCGGTCACGCTGTATTCCTGTGTCTGTCCGCCGCCTGTATATTCTGTAAGACTTCCATTCTCATCTTCGTAATACAGCTTAAAGGTTGCACTGAGATTTGTTCCATTCTCTTTGCTCACAACAGTCATGCCGCTGGCGGACACCTGATAGAAATTCTTTGTAAGATCAATGCTTCCTCTTCGACTATTTTGTAAAGTCACTTTGTAAGGGTCCGTAGAGGAATTACCCAGATAGTCTTCCAGAGTAAAGTATTCTTCTTCTCCTCCGGTATAGACAACTCTCGTGCCATCTACCAATGTTGTCTCGCCGTCTGCATGCCAGTTATCCGGCAATTTCTCCATAAAACGGTAGACAATCGGCGTTGTCCCATCATCTTCATAAACCGGAAGATTTCTTGAGAATTGTCCCTGAGCATTTAAAGACTGATCTGTACAGTTAGCTACCGTTGTTACATCGACCCACTGTCCATTCGTATCTTTCTTTTGAATAGAGAAGCATCCATCAAATGTATGGAAATTTGTTGCATTTACATTGACATACTCTTTCTTTTCCACATCATAGATCTGCTTCTGCAGCTGTACAGGAGCCAGATTATATTTATTGCTGCTTTCTACTGTTACAGAAGATTTCTCTGCTGAAATTATACAGGTATATACTGTGTCGTCTTTGATATACCCAGTTGGTGCAGTGATTTCTTTCACATAATAGGTGTCATAAGGAAGCCGTCCAAATTCAATATGTCCATTGTTGTCTGTGGCAGCCTGTGCAACTTTATAATCATCTGTACAATTTTCATCTGTATAAAGGCCAAAAACTGCATTTTCCAAAGGAATGTTGGTTTCATTCGTTTTTTGTCCGGTTTTTTCAACGATAATCTTGCCCAGTTGTTCCTTATTATAAAAGGTTACCGTTATATTATCTGATACGGCTACCGTCTTATTGTCCGCATTTTTATCTTTATTCTCATTCTCACTTGCAGTAACCTTCACAGTGTGCGAAGGCAGTCCTTCCTCACTTATGGTATAAGTTCCCGGATCAAGATAAACGACTACATTTCCCGCTCCATCTGCCGGATTATAGGAGACAGTGCCTGCCGTTTCCCCTTCCTTATACTCTTTCTTACTGTATTTTTCACTTTCTGTATCATAAGTATAGAGTGTTGGCGCAGTGTTATCTTTATTGCTGATTTTAAATGTCACCGCTCCACTTACCGGATCGCCATTTGGATAATTATCGCTGGTATAATCCACTCCATCTGCACCGCTTATTGCATCATAACGGAATATCTTTTTTGTGAGCGTCAGCTTCGCCGGGGATGTAACTTCACCTGCTTCCACATTGGCTTCGTCAGAAGCATTCTCCGGCTCTGCCCACCCCTTCAGCTGATATGTCATTTTTGCTTCATTTTCTACTGTAAGCTGATCCTGGTTATCATCATAATAGTTGGCGATGAATTTCTCATACGGATATTCTACAGACACTTTATATACAGAATAATATGGTGCATCTGCGGATACAGTATCTAAGGTGCCCCCATCTTGTGAGCTATAGCTGCCGCAGGTATTGACAGGAATCTGTTGCGTCTCTCCCGCTTTATATGTCACCGGAGTTTTAGACCCAAACTGTGGAGTCACAGTGATACTGTTTGCCGTAATCTCTGCCCCGCTGCGGTCTTTTACTAACGGAGTCTCCTTTAATTGAATTGTATTCCCATTCGCAAAAGGAGTCCTTCCGCTTTCTTCATAGGAAGCTGGATTACTTATAATATTACCTTCGGAATCAACCAGACCAACTGTCAACGTGTAATTGACCGTCACCGTTGTTTTATTTTCATTTACAACAGGCTCTCCATTGACCACCTTGCTGATTCCCCACTGGTCGTCCGTCACTGCCGTAAGATCATTGATATTGCTCTCTTCCTCGTCTGCCGGAACAACTTTATTATATGTTTTCGGTTCTTCCGATGAAGAGCCTGTTCTGTCAACAATCGTAAACGATGTCTTAATCTCAACTGGAGCCGTTTCTTTCGTAAATTCTCCAAAATCATAGACATGTCCGACTTCTACCGTTCCATTTGGCATAGTATCTGTCAACTCATTCGTTTCCATAGCTCCTGTCTTCAAAGCTACTACGATACTTCCCATAGTATCCGAATCCGCTCGAATACTATTGGTCAATTCAAGAATCCAGTCATTTTTTCCACCATCTGTTGAACGTGTTACTTCGCTCACATTCCGGAGTGTTGACAGGTTTTCGTCAATAATCATTCCGGCCGGAAGATGAAGTATAATTTTTGTACCATCATATGTATCAAAGAGAGGATCGTTTTTCTCTCCATAATTATATGTGGCTGCAGCAGTCAGTTTATATCTTACCGTATAATAAATTGTTTCCCCGACTTCTACCGTTGCTTTCTCTGTGTCATTCTGCCACATTGCCACAGACGCCGTCTCCATGGTACCGCCGTCACCGGTTTCAGGATCACCATAGTACTGCTCTGCTGCCTGAAGATATGTCATGCCATTGGTTTCTTCCACCTGCTCGGCAATCCTTTTTTCTACTCTTCTTGTCTTTTTAGCATCGTCTTGTTCTTCATCTGTTTGTTTTTCTTGCTGAGAAACGGAATTCTTGTTCTGAGACTTTGCAGAATCAGTCTCTTCCCCCTTCTCCCCTGTCGTCTTATCGTCCTGCTGCCGGGATGCGTCAGTCTCCTCATTGGCTGCGCTGGTTCCCTCTTTGGACGTAGTTGCAGACGCCTCGATTCCTGTCTCCGGGGAGACTGCCTCCGTCGTAGGTGCTTTCTGCGAGCTGCTGCCCGACGTGTCTTCCTCTTGGGAAGAGGCCTCCTGAGACGCGGTCGTTCCTTCTGTCTGCTCCGAGCTATCAGTCATGCGCTCCTGCGCATAAGTGCTGATGGTCTCGCCGAGGGTTGTGATGTGCTGCTCGCCCAGGACCATGACAACAATGAGCATGAAGGCGAGACATCTCATCCAGAAATTTCTTTTCTTCATACTGTTTTCTCTCCTTTCTACGTTCACGTTTTATTACGTTTTTTAACGAAAAAATCGATTTTCTACTAATATGTAATATTGCACATTTTTTGTTCTTTTTCAATAGAATCATTATATATTTTATAAAAAATTTATTTTTCCATTACAATATTTCTAATGGTTATTTTTACTAACAAGTTATATGTAATGAAAAAAGGACAAAAAAATCCCCCTGAGCCGGATTTTCTCCATGGCTCAGAGGGATTGTAATTTTTTATGGGTTCTGTTATCGGTTTATCTTCTCACATGTCTTCCTCTTTTTCTGAGAGTGATGATGATGCCGGCGGCCGCTGCTGCAAAGAACAGAACCCACAGAACCGGGCGGTTGTTGTCGCCGGTTTTGGCGGAACTGGACCAGGTGTCCGAAGATCCGGAACTTCCTCCGCCGCTGGAATCGCTGGTGTCGCTGCTGCCGGAGGAGTTGTCACCAGAGGAATCACTGCCGGAGGAGGTATTCTCTCCGATGGTTTCCGTTCCTGTCAGCTCTTCTTTGGAGGTATTGGTGATGGTGATCGTACCTGTTGTACTGCTCGTATCGAGCGATACAGCGCCCTCGCCGCCCACAGCGTAAGCAAAGGAGGTCTTGTCGATTTTATTGCCGTTGGCATCGGTTTCATAGATGTAGTAAGTCACCGGTTCCATACCGTCCTCGCCGCCCAGCGGAACGTTCACAGTGACACTGCCATTATTTTTCAAGGTAACGACCTTATAAGGTTCGGCCGCGTCTTCACTGGTAAAGATACCGGCGTAGAAGACTTCCGATGTGTCGGCGGCGCTTCCATTTTTTATCACATTTTTTGTGATAGTGATGGACGACTCATAGGCAAAGCCTTCCGGCAGGGTTCCTGAATAAACGTTATTCAGCTGGACACTGGCATCCTGGGTTTCGGAACCCAGCGCAAGAGAAATTGCCTGAACGCCTCCGTCTTCTCCTTCTCCCTGACAGTAATAGGTGCCGGAAGCATCGGCGCTGACAGTCCTGCTCTCTCTGTAAGGAAGCGCATTGCCGTTCGCATCCGTCTCAAAAACATAGTACGTCATTCCAAGCGGAAGCTCATCAAATACGGCAGTTCCGGAGGACGCATCCTGTATGTGGATCGCTCTGATATAGTCATCCCCGTAAGGCCGGGTGCCTTCTGCGTCTGTGAAGAGTCCCACATAGAAAGTGGCGTCAGTTACCGGCATGGCCACAATGTCAAAGGTGTTCTCGTCAATGACAGAGGTGCGTTTAGTCACTGTGATGCTGCCTTTGATGGTCTCATTTTCAATGGTGTACTGGTTGCCGGACAGAGCCGGTGTTATGATGATGTCATCGACGCCAAGGGCAGCCTTTACTTTGGCAAGCGTAGTTGCATCGACAGTAGTAAAGGCGAAATAATGCGGGGTGTCGTCCAGCTGATAGCCCTCCGGAGCTTCCACCTCCGTATACCGGTAGATGACCGCTCTTCCGCCGGAAGTTTTGATCAGATTTGTAAAATTAATCTCACCGTTTTCGTCTGTCTCCCACAAATCTTCCGAAGAATCAGAGCTTTTGGCGGAAATCTGTGTGATAACCACTTCTCCGTTATCATCCAGCTCCATCCGTTCCAGTTTGAATTTGGCTCCCGCCAGCAGACTTCTTGTATCTGCATCCCGTTTTTCCAGGGAAATATGTCCGTTGCTTCGCAGGGTTCCGGTCGGGTCATGCACCTGGATCGCCGCCTCATTTTCTTTCTGAATAGTGGAAATACCTTCGTAGGAGGCGTTGTTGCTGATGTTGACAGTCCACCCGGACAGGACGTTGAACATGACATTGTAGGTGATCTGTACCTTTACATTGTCCGGGATTTCCAGGGAGAATCCCTGTTTTTCAGTGCTTTTTACCACGTAGGCCGCTCCATCCGCGGAACAGGTTACCGTATCGGAAGGCACCGCGGTCACTGCAGTCTCGCTGCCGTTTTCATCCGTTATGTAGTAAATGACCTGCAGGTCATCTGTCTTAATCTCGGCGGCATTGTCCCGGTAGTAGATTTCTTCTTCGGTATATTCACCGCTGTCTTTCTGCTGGTAAATGGTCTGATTGTCGCTGTCTGTGACCTGCGTTACCGTCATGGCATCTGTAAATGTCATGGAAGTGGTATCTTCGGTCTGTCCCAGATCAAGACCTTCCGGATTGACAACCACCGTATACTGGGCATACGGCCAAAGCGACTGGGCGCTGCTGTTGCATGATTTACTGATCTTATTCATATCCAGGGAGACCTGGGCGCTGACGTCCCACTGGTCACCGTCGAAGGTGAGGCTCGCCGTATTTTTAAAGGTCAGGGTCTCATCGGCATCCTCCGTGAGGATGGTCTCATAGTCCTCGATGGTGGTGACGATTTCAATACGGATGGCCGTATCCACCTGAATGCCTCCCAGAGAAATCTTCACCTCTGTGCCGCCGGAAGCATCCGCAGCTTCGCTGCTCTCTCCGCTGTCTCCGTTCGCTCCTGTCACCGTCATGGTGATCCCCAGGTCATCCGGATCCATGCGGTTACCGTCTTTGTCCACAAGAAATGCGTCCTTAAAGCGAAGTCCTTCCGGAATAGTCTCGGTGATATCCGCATCCCCGTACATGGTGCCGCCCTGATTGACATTGAGGAACCAGGTGATGGTGCCGGCCTCCATTCCGTCTTCCGCCTCTTTATAGAGCTTTCCCACTTCCTTGGAAATGTCCATGACCTTCTGATAAGTGCAGGACGCCTGGCTGGTCGCCGTATGTTCGCCGCCGAGGCTGAACTAACAGTAATTATAATAATTTTTCGAGGTCTGACTGCTTCCCTCATTGATTATATTTTCGGTTCCCAGGGTGGTCTGATAGGTGATGAGAATCGGATTGCCCTTGTTGACCACTTCTGTATCCTTTAGAAATGTGATGGTAAATCCTTTGTATCTCACATCATCGCCTTCCCCGGTCTTTTCGGTCCCTTCGATATAATAATCGGCGTTCGTGTCAGATTTATCCGTTCCTTTTTTCATGGTGTACACGCCATCCGGATTATCGGCATCCTCATAGGTCAGAGTAATGGCGTCCAGCTGTTCCTGGGTCAGCCACATCACATCTGTTCCCTGGGTCCAGTCAGTGTAGGTGCTGCCTTTCAGTACATTGACCGGAATGGTGCTCTGCCACCGCGCCGTCCTGGACTGGATCTCATCCTGACCGGACAGGCATTTCTTTGTCACACTGGCCGACTCCCGGTTAGACCCCATCCAGTCCGCAGAATGCTGGCCCACAGGTCCTCCGATCCCGGCGTGGTTGGCCACTGTCGGCATAGTCATTTCGCCGGTCTGCTGTACCCGGTAGGTGAGAACAATCTTATAATTGCCGTCCCAGTACTGTACATAATTGTCCCCGATATAGGTCAGTGCGCTGCTCTCTTCCGCTTTTTCCCGGCTCAGGGTCCACTCCTGCACACGGCGGTCCTGGGTATCGGTTCCGCTGTCTGTGATCGTTATACCATTTTCAAAGGACAGCACCTGGGTTTCCGTCGCTTCTTTCGCGCCCTGATAATAATAGCAGATAGTCAGATCACCGGTATACTCAAAATCCCCCACCAGCTGGTCATGGATGTAATTGATGGCGCCGATGCCATAAGGAGCGCCGCCATTGACTGTCAGGGTAAATTCAATGGTATCCTTATCCACATATTTCCCGCTCTTAGTGATCCACTGTTTGGTCGCCGTGGCCGTGGCTTCCGCCGTGGCGGTTTCCTCACCGTTGATCTGCAGAGACGCTGTGTTTTTGAGGCTGGCGGTCACAGAAGAACCCGTCGAGGTGTCCGCAGTCAGAATATTGTTGTCCACCTGGACCTTGTATTCCAGGATAACACTCTCCCCGGGGTTCAGGGTGCCGACATTCCAGGTGAAACTTTTATCCTCTGAATCGAGTTTAATGTTTTCTTCTTCTGAATCAAAAATGTACGTTTCTACATATTTCTTCTGGGAAGCGCTGGCATACGTATCTTTCACCGTCACATTGCTGATGGCCGAATCATTGTTATCCGGCGCTGTCACCGTCAGACGGTAATATACATACAGCTTCCCGTCCTTTACCCAGAAACTCTGGCTACTGTCTTTGCTGTCCGGAATAATATCTTTTGTGATATCAAGGGTATTTTTTATCGTACACTGGTCAGAAGCGGTTCCCATGGATGTATCGCCGGAATACACTTCGGCGGTATTATCCACGGTTCCCTGCAGAGCCGCGTCATAGAGAGTATAACCAGATTTTACCTTCAGATTATACTCAATGGTGCAGGTAGTGCCCGGAGCCATCTCTCCGATCACCCACCGTCCATTCTCCCAGGATGGTGTGATACCCTCCACCACATGGCCATCAGCGCCGGTCACTGTAGCTTTTATGGAAGAAGAATCCACCTCCAGATAAGAGGAGGCACTGGTATTATTCAACCGAACGGTATCCTTCACCGTCACATCGGTCATATTTACCGTGTTGTCCCCAGGGGCCTGAACGGTGATCGTATAAGGAATCGTTCCATCTTCATAATTGATTGCACCTTTCTGCTCTTTATCGATGGTGAGATTGCCGATTACTGCATCACTGCTTCCAAAAGGAATGTCCACGTCGCCGACATCGCCTCCAAAAGGAATACTCTGTGGATCATTCCACCATTCTTCTGTGAAGGTGCCTTCAAAATGAAAACTTCCCTCGGAAATTTTCCACTCATGGTCCTGCAGAAAATCTGTATCCGGTGTGATCGTCACCAGACCATTGTCGTCAATGGAATATGCGCCGATGATCTCGTTGGGACTGTCCGTATCATACATGGAAACATTTTTTCCGAGATCACTGCAAACGCCTCCGGGAGCGTATAAAGAATCATGCTGTTTTCGTCAAGCACAGCGTTTTCTCCCATCTCAAAAGAGACAATCACTGATACCTGCGTATCCTTTGGTATTTTGTTACCCTCGTCGGCCGCCAGCCAGGCACTGACTTCATCCAGATCCATCCATCGGCCGTCAATGTACATTTCCATCTGTACTTTGGTAATTTCCCCTCCGGTGCCGTCCGTCCGGACCCCCTTATTGAGATCTACGCTGTCCGCTGCATTTTCCGGTGCAGAGCTGCCCGTAGTCCTGACTACGCCCACCGGAGAGAAACTGCTCTGGGTAAATGTCATGGAAGTAATTTTTCCGTTTCCATTGGTCTCCACATCATCGGTGACAATCTCAGCATTTCCGCTGTCATCTACATGGACCACATCCAGATTGAGAATCTTCCCGTCCGTGCTGCTCAATGCCGGATTCTTAAATTTCACCGTGACCTGTACGTCCCCGTTGTCTGGTTCCACGCGTTTTCCATCCTCCATAAAATAAATGTCATAGAAAACGTATTCCAGCGAGACGCCTGTTTTGTCTGCATCCAAATCATCGGAAAGCTGTTCTTTCACCGCTGATACCGCCTCATTATAATTGTCGCTGCCCGGCGTCATGTAATCGGCGTGAAGCTCCGCATTTTCCGGGATGGAGTCTTTCTGCGCTGCCACAGCCTGCACAGTCACCCGGTCATCTTCATAAGTAAATGTAGTGCCAGCCTTTTTCTGCTGTGAGTTCTCCTGCCCGTCCGTTTGGTCAGATGCCCCACCAGAACTTTCGGTGGTTTCCTTATTCCCATTGTCATCCGCCTGAGTACCAGTCTGTTCTTCATCCTCGCTCTGGCTGGCACTGTTCTGATCAGAGCCGCCATTCTGGCTGCTCCCATCATCCTGACCGGAACCGCTCTGGTCTGCGTCGCCGTTCTGATTGCTTCCGTCGTTTTGGCCGGAACCGCTCTCCTGACTGCTTCCGCCCTGGACAGTGCTGCTACTCTGACTCTTGCTGTCTGTCTGACCGGTGCCATTCTGGCCGTTCCCGCCACTTTGATCGGTACCATTGCTCTGTGTCTGGCCGCCGTTTTGACCGTCTCCATCGCTTTGGTCCGTTCCTGCTGACTTTGTCCCGGTTTTCACTGTGGTGCCGGCATCTGCCGCCATGCTATAAGTAAGCCCCGTATCCGGCAAAGTCTGAGAAATCAACAGTAATGCCAGAATGACTGCCATCACTTTTTTCCATACCCGCTTCATCCTGTCATCTCCTTTTCTGCAAGTATGGGGATTTTCGCTTGTGCAAAAATCCCAAGTTTAAACAGCTGTTATCCATCTGTATTTATGCCAGTAAAATTGCATAAATACACATTTTTAAATATAGATGAACCGTCCCTCATTTGCAAGAAAACTTCATAATTATTCACATATTTTTCAACTATTTATCATAATCATGATTTTTTTCACTCTTTTTTCACATATTTTTATTTTTTTATACAATTTATGTAGAAAAAATTACCGGCCGCGGGTAGATTACCCGCAGCCGGCTTATTTCTCTGTCGTCTTTGTCCCGCTGTTTTTATTTACCGGATATATTCCGTCTAAAAGCAGTTCTTATCTGACAGCTCTTATTTTACAGTTACAGTGATCTTTTTGCTGACACCGTTTTGCGCGATAGCGTACACAACAGTTTTTCCTTTCTTCTTCGCCTTGATGACGCCTTTTTTGTTCACTGTCGCAATCTTTGTATCCTCTACAATGTAGCGGATCTTATCGCAATGCCATCTGCAGATTTTGTTCTGCGGAATGACAACAGAAGCTTTGATCTTCTTTTTCTTTCCTGCTTTTACAGAAACTTTCGCCTTCTGCACTTTCACCTTAATAGGGTTCGCATATCTGCTGTCCCCTGAAGTCACGGCATGCAGGATAGGGGTTGTGCTGAGAACCACTCTCTTTCCGTTCACAAGTTCAAATGCTTTGATCTGATATTTATACCAGGTATTGCTCCTGAGCTTCTTATGTGTCCATGTGCTCCGGTTCGCGGAAACGACAGTCTTCACCTTTTTCACCGTCTTTTCTTTCTTCTTAGACGTGGTGTTACAGGTCTCCGCATAAATGATATAACCGTCGGCTCCCTTCACTTTATTCCAGGATAAGCGGATTTTATTTCTTCCGGCTTTTAACGGTTTCGGCACGATTGGTTTCGGAAGCGCTTCGATGCTCTCCGTATAGGTGTGTCCGCAACGGCTGCAGGTGTAGGTAATGACGCCCGCTTTCCGGGTTGTCGCTTCCTGTGTCACCTTACTGGTGTAAGTGTGTCCCAACGCTTTGATCACTTTACCTTTTGCCACAAGAGTTCCACAATCTTTACAGTAAGTATCGCCTGTGTATCCATCCTCTGTACAGGTCGCGTCTTTTGCACCCCGAATCTCCGTATTGGTATGTTCGGTCATGGCAAATTCTGCAGATATACGAATATCGCTTTCAATATTTTTCAGAGTGATCTCCGCCGCATTTTCGGAAGCTATTCCGGCCTCTGCTGCATCTCCTCCCCATGCAGCCAGGCGGTAATGTTTCGCCGGTGCCGCCGTAAGAGTGATGCTGTCACCTTCCATGATACGGCCGCCGTTTACAACGGCATTGCCTGCACTGTCACGGGCGGTGATGCTTCCGTTCTTTGCATTGTCGATGGTCAGCGTATAATAATTACCGGTCTCAACCAGAAGTTTTATGTCTCTGGTTATATTGGAAACCGTCACATCCCAGCTTCCATCTTCATTTTTTGTGGACTTCAGGATGTTGGTTTCTGTCTGACTATTACTTCTGAGTATCGCCGTCTCACCCGACTCCTCTTCCTCAGCAAGGCGGATATCTTTAATCCATTTGCCTTCCGCCGGAGTCACTGTCAGGGTAACGTCACCGTTTTCACGAACTTTGTTGGTATAATCCTCTCCGCCTGCTTCGGCATCCGGCAGAGTATCCGGTATCCGTACAAGGTTACCGATGGTATAGTCAGGACTTCCATCTGCATCGATATCATACTCTTTTGCCTCCGGAATCTCGTAAGCTTCAATATCTTTCAGAGTAACGGTAACCGTCGCACTCTTTTCCAGATTATCAAGCATCATTACATTATCCAGACCATGGCTACCGGCATCCGGATCGACGCTGCCATTTTCATAAGTGACGGTCCATGTATCAATCATTTTACCTTCCGGCGGAGTAATAGAGAAACGTACATTCTTGCCTCTTATTACCTGCACTCCCGTATTAACGGCTCCCACAGGCTGATAAGCTTCATAGTCATCTCCACTGCCTACCGTCACCTCAGCGTCTGTCTCAGCAGCACCCTTCGGAATATCGAAACATACTGTCACAACTTCCGCGGTGGAGAATGTAGCGGTGATGCTTGTCGCTTCCGTCACATCCTCAATGGTATAGGTGTCGGAGGTGCTTGCCTCTCCGTTCCATGCGGTAAAGAGACTGTATTCATTCTTCGGCGTTGCCGTCACGGATACTTTGCTGTGACGAGGCACACTGATCTTGCCGTTCTCAAGGGCTACTTCCCTGTCATTGAGGAATACTTTCAGGCTTCCCTCTCCGGCTCCATCTTTTCCTATGGTGATATCATAGGAAGGAATCTTTTCAAACTTCACATAGACGGTAGTATTGTCTTCCAGTGCATCCAGCGTGTATTCGGTCTGCTCATATTTTGTTCCTTCAATCGGTTTTCCGTCTTCTTTATTCATCTCTTCTTCACTGGAATACCAGCCTTCCACAAGATAACCATCTTTTGGCACTGCTGTAAAGATAACCTTATGATTGGAAGGAACAGAGTCTCCGGAGGCAATCGCCTGCTGCGTTTCCAGTCCGGCTGTGGCCGTAACCGTTCCCATGGTTTCATCGTTGCTTTCAAAGGTCACCGTGCAATCCGATTTCTTTGCAAAAGCTGCCTTCACTGTGACATTGTTTTCCAGTTTCAGCGTCAACGGACTTGCAGTCAACTGCCCATCGGTCACTTCCGCGCCGGTCACTGTCCAGCCTTTAAACTCCATACCCTTCTCAGGCGTTGCCGTGAAGGTCAGTTCTCTTCCTCCTCTTACCTGAGAGCCGCTTGTAACTGCGGCATCGTCGGTCGTATTCTTCACTTCCACAGTGCCGCCCTCGGCAGACCATGTCACCGTATACGGCACACGGTCAAAGACTGCTTTTACATTGGTCAAACTGTCGGCCTCAACCGTCGTTTTGAAAGTATTGCCCTTCTCATTGGCTACCAGTTCATCATTGACCTTCCAGCCTGTGAGCTCGTAACCTTCGCTGGCCTGAGCTGTAAATGTAATGCTGGAATCCGCGGTCAACGTGTTGCCGGAATAGAATGCTTTCTGCGTCTGATTATTGAATGCTGTTACTGTTCCTCCGGCCACTTCTTTATCAAGCACACTTTCCGCGCCAAAGGTCAGTTTGTTACCAACCTGCTCCAGCTGCGCCACTACTCTAACCGGAGTCGTGTCCTCCGCTGTTATGGTATAGGCAAAGGTATCATTGGCTGTCTTGTCTGTACGGATATTCTCTGTAACTTCCGTTCCGTTTACAGACCATTTTCCTACTACATAACCTTTATCCGGGGTAACCTTAAATGTCACCACAGAATCACGGTAAACACTCGTCAGAGTGCCTCTTTCCACAGGGGTCGGTTCACCACCTGCCGGTTCCTTGTAGTCCTCATCACCCAGTCTGTCAACAGAAGCTGTCATTTTGCCATAGGTTCCGTCACCCAGGTCATGGAGACTGTATTCCACGTCAACGCAAGGAATAATGGTCTTGAAGGTAACTTCTACTGTAACATTCTCTTTGAAACCTTCGCTGCCCGGGATCACAGTCAGAAGGGTATCTGCACTGTTTTCAATAGCACTCTTTGTATAGGTGATCGTTTCGCTGGCAGTTTCATCTGTGGCTTCCACGTCGCCCTCTTTTACAGTGATCGTATCAATCTCATAGCC
>ERZ1643246.1613-NODE-1613-length-24019-cov-10.842430_pt1 | contig 24019 bp, 21 predicted proteins | sample MGYA00579265_ERZ1643246 | MGnify/ENA primary metagenome ERZ1643246 (study PRJEB29033, sample SAMEA4952261) | chicken gut metagenome | biome: Broiler Chicken; feature: Gastrointestinal Tract; material: Caecum | place: Ireland | collected 2018 | study: Broiler...
TAAATAAAAAAGTATTGATGATTTTTGTTCACCAACACTATTTATAATACAACCAGAGTTATGACAACTTCATAACTTTTTTTAGTGCAAAAAATGTCGAATCATGATATAATAATCACGAATATAGAAGAGTATAAAGGATGAAGTGTATGAAACAAATACAAAAATTTTGGATAAAACTCAAAAAGATGCCAAAAGGATATTTTCTAGTAATATTAGTAATAGCCTTAGCTCTTATTTCTTTTTCGTTGCCAAGTTTTGCTCGGTTTGAACATCGTAATCCCCTAGATTTTGATACGGTTTGGGATGGAACAGTAGCAACAAGCTATCGAAAAGGAAGTGGAACATTTAAAGATCCTTATATCATTTCAGATGGCAAAGAATTAGCATATTTTGCCCAAAAACTAAATGAAACTCATTATAAAAATACCTATTTTAAATTAGGAAACAATATCGTTTTAAATAAAGGAACATTCGCGTACTCTAAAGAAACAGGATTGACTTATGAAGAAGAGGGAATTACGTATTATGTTGGACTTTATACGAATGAACTATATACAGATCCAGCCAGATCAGTGAAAGCTTCCAAAAATGTGCAAATTTTACCTTCATTAGTCAATTTTGAAGGATCTTTTGATGGTGGATCCTATACCATTTACGGAGCTTATGTAACATCAAGCACCGATGAAGAAGTAGGACTTTTTACAAATTTAACCGGAGATATTAGCAATTTATATGTCGACAATGCGGCTATATATGGTGGTAAAATTACTGGAGGTATTGCATCAAGAGCTTTAAATAGCGAATTTAAATCGATTCAATTTGATGGAATCGTTGTAGAAACAAAAGAAACAGAACCAAAGGTAGAAAATATTCCAGTTAGCATAGGAGAAATAACGTTGACAGATGGGATAAAAGACGTAGTCGTACCAGCCATAAAAAATGAAAGTACAATTGGCAAAATAACATCAATAACGATATCTGGAAACCTTCATAAATCAAATGAACTTTCGAAAGTAACCTTGAATAATGAAGAAATTTTAGAAGGAGATTTTACTTCAAACCTTCCTTCTTTAAAAGACATAACCTTTCATATAGAAGGAAATCCAAATGACACGATTCAGTTTTCAAATGTAGAAATACATATCACAAGTGAATATACAGTAGCGGGTGGAATTGTAGGAGAAGCAGACAACATAACTTTAAAAAATGTGATCAATAAATCCGATGTTTATGGAACTTTATATACGGCTGGTTTACTTGGAAAAGCAAATCAAACCATTTCAATTGCCGATGCTTATAATACAGGAAACATTTCTAGTTCTTCTGCGGCTGGTTTAGTTTCTTTAATCGAAAAAAATCTGCGTGATGTCCAAATATTAAGAAGCTATAATGCTGGGGAAATAACTGGATCTGAAAGTGCGGGTATTATTGGAACAGCTACAAATAATACAGGTAGCATTCTTTTGAATTCTGTTTTTGACACTTCAAGTGCAGCTTATAAAATTCATACGATAAATGAAGCACCTCTAAATATTAGCAATAGTTATTTAGTAAATGGTTCTACCGTTTTAAATGGTACAACAACAGGTAATTTCACTGCAACTTCTTTAACAAATTTGCAAAGTGAAACATTCCTTACTTCCTTTTGGACTTATAAAGATAGTGCAACTTTAAAAAATTCACCAAATCGTGTATGGGTTTTTGAAAGTGGTGAATTGCCAATACTATATATGGATGATTTAAAAAATCCAATCGCTGAGATTCATGTTGGTACCTATACTTGGAATAATTTAGGATATGGATTAGATACAATTGTCTTTAATCAAGCAACCGCATTTAGTATTAATGAAATTTCTAGTGTAAAACCAGTAAAAGAAATTTATTACAAAATAAGCAATTCCAATGAACCATTGATGCAAGATGATATTACTGGTATCACAGATTGGGTAAGTTATAATCCAGGTGAGGTTATAGAAATAAGCGAAGAAGGGTTCTATGTTGTCTATGTAAAAATTGTGGACACCGAAAATAAAGTCAGTTATTTAAATACCGATCTATTAGTAGTAGATTTATCGAAACCAGAAGCTGCGATAACCATAAAAGATACAAACTATACCGATCTGCGAGCTGATTTAGATACACATTATATAGGAGAAGAAACTCCATTTACTATTACAGCTACCGATTCATTATCTGGAATAAAGAGTACTTCATACTATATGAGTGATCAAATATTAGATGAAGAAGCTTTAAAACAATTAGAAGAAAACAACTGGACTCCTTATGTAGATGAAGGAAAAATTACCAACTTAGGTACTAACATCATTTATGTTCGAGTGATAGATAATGCTGGATATACAAGTTATATAAATTCAGATTACATTCTCTACGGAGGATATACCGCTGAAAATATCGGTAGTGGTATGACAGGAAACGAAAGCGAAAATCCTCACATTAGTAGTAATTCTGTTTTACATTCAAGATTTACATACCAAGATACTTTTGGGTACACTGAAAATTCGACTCATGAACTTATTTTAAATCAACTTTTACCAGTAGAAACCAAAATTACTTTAGTAGATCAAAAAAAGCAAAAAGTATATACCTATACCATAAAGGATCCTAATGAAGACTTTGGTTATGAAGAAAGTTGTTTAACAGCAGATTGTACAAAAGTGGCAACGATTCCATTTACTTTCTTTAAAGAAGTGGGAAGTGCCGAGCCAAAATATTTTGATGAATCACAAAACAATGGAGCCATTGATGAAGATTTTCTTGTGATTATCGATTTTTCTTCAGCAAGTAATGTACCTTCCATGACCAATTTTAGTTTCTATTTAACTTTAAATAATGAAACAAGTACTAAAGTGCGAACAACGTTAAGCAGCACTCGTAAGAAAGTTCAAATTCATGAAAATGCAGCTGGAAAAATGAATTTTGTAACATCTGAAGTAGCATCCATTTACTATAACAGTGATTCCATTACAAATATAGATATAACATCTGGAATTGTTTATCAAAACATCGACTCTAATCCAGTTTTAGATAGTACGTTTACGAACCAAAAACTAGGAGTTCAAGTATGGATTACTAATGAATCTGGTGAAACATTGGCTAAAGAGTATTTAAAAAATTTAACTTTTGCAATTCAAGATCAATTTTACTATCCAGAAGACAATGGAGTAATCTACATTCCGTTAACCAATCAAAATGTGTTAACCATTACTACCAAATCTGGAAATAGCAATTTACCTCTAGGAAATTATACATTACATCTTCAAGGATACACTTCCTTAGATGGAAAATATGTTGCATCTTTAAGTGAAAATACAACATCTATTCCTTTAATTGTCAGCGATACACCAATGAGTTTTAATTATGGTTTACAATTGATAACCGATGAAAATAAACGTATTTTAAATAAAACAGAAACAAATACAACTTTAAGTTTTGATGTATTAAATACAGGTATTCTAACAGAACCAAACTTGAGAGTGTCTTTGTATCAGAAAAAAAGTTTAACTGCATATAACCAAGAATACCAATTAATAAACTTACAAGATTATGCAACATCTACATTAGATCAAGCTGGATTAAATAGCTATTATGTCGCGAGAGTTGCTAAAAATTATGACGGGACAACCTCTAGTTATAATCATTATGATGTAAACCTAGATCTATCAAAAATGCCTTCCGGAGGTTATGAATTTGTTTTTGAATTATATGATGGAACGAAAAAAATAGGCTCTGTATCCAAAAAATATATAGTGAGGTGAAGAAAATGAAGTATAAGCTAGTAATTATCTTACTTTTGACATCTTTAATCATCCTTTTATCGGGAGTTACTTATTCGGTTTTTACTTCCGATGCTTCTTTAAAAGTTGAAGAACAAGATATTGCCAAATTCATTTTTGAAGCCGAACAAACCGATCAAATACATTTACCCATAAACGAGTTAAAACCTGGGGATAATACATCTTATGATTTTTCTGTTACAAATGGAAAAGAAGGAAATCTAAGTAATGTAACAGTTGAATATCAAATTACGTTAAAAACATTTCACTTCATGCCTTTAATCTTAGAGCTTTACAAAAAAAATGGCGAAGCAGAAGAAAAAATAATGACATGTGATGAAAGTTATAGTCGTGATAGTAATAACGAATTAGTTTGTAATAGCACCGTTATGGAAATGACTCATGAAAAAGAAGCTTTAGATGAATACGTTTTAAAAGTTTCTTTTCCAGAAGAATATAATACAAACGAATATGCCGATTTAATTGATGTTTTAGATTTAGAAATAGCGAGTTGGCAAAAAATGGAGGAGTAATATATGCAAAGAAAATTCAAAAAAAAATATCTTCTTATATTTCTTTTAGCCATTGGTAGTATCTCTTTAATAACCTTAGGATTTACTTATGCCAAATATGCTTCAAATTCAATTTGGAATTACTATCTTGGATCAAAAGGATTTTATTTCACAAGTGATTTTCTAGGAATGCAAACAGTGAAAAATGTAAACACATTATGGGATGGAGAAGCCGTTTCGTTTTCCTTAACCAATCAAGAAAACGATTTAGTTTCAACAGATTACGATATTACCTATCAAGTAACTTGTACCGTTTTAAATGATGAAAAGAATGAATACACCTGTACTTTAAATGATACAAATAGTAACACTTATAAAGGAACATTATCGAGCTACGAAACATGTATTAATTATAAAAATGATGGCATAGATGTTTCCTCTTATTTACAAAGTGAATGTGAAATAAATGGATATACATGGAAAAAAGAAGCAGCGATTAAAGACATGAATTTTAAAGTTACGAGAAACGATGGAGCTCCAGTAGAAGAAGTTACTGTAAAAATTGAAGCAACAAGTACAGAACCTTACAAAAAAACAATTTCAGGAACTTTTGAATTAAAAAAAGATCCGACATTAGATGGAACAGTATCATTACAAGCTACAAAAGATGGAGTGGTAAATAATCTATTAGTAACCAATTCTTACAATGAAGAAAAATGCATTTCTATTAGTTGGGATGCCCTTCAATATCGTTTAGCAGAAGAAAAAGAAAACTTTGATTCATACACAGCAAATGATCAAGGATACATCAATTCAATTACTTTTAAAATAAATCCAAAATATACACAAAAAATTTCCTTTTATAGAACAAATTTAACCCAAGACATAAATATATCAGATTACACAATAACAGAAAATGTAAACTGTCAAAATTAGACAAAATGATTGATCTAAAATTTGATTTATGCTAATATAAATTAGGAGGTAAACAATGAAGGGTTTGAAGAAAGTTAAAAAAATATTATTTACAATTATTGGAGTTTTATATTTTGCATTTGCACTATGTATGACAATTTTATTATTAAATAGAAATGATTATAACGTAACGCAATTTGGCGATACATCATTAATTATTATTTCCGATGAAGTAAGTATTGAAGGATACGAAAAAGGAGATTTAGTGGTTGTAAAAAATACCAAAGTAGAAAACATTCAAAAAGGCGATGTAGTATTTGGATATAAACTAGAAGACAAAGTCGCTCATGTAGAAATTGGTACAGTTGGTGAAGTTTATCCAGATGAAGAAAGTATTTCTTTTGAAAATGGAGATACATATTCCAAAAAATTTATTGCTGGAAAACCAGAAAAAGTATATAAAGGTATTGGTTCAGCTTTAAGTGTTATTACTTCACAATGGGGATTCTTATTTATTGTATTATTACCATGTTTCTTAATTTTCATTTATGAAATCTATGCATTAATTATTGAAATTAAATATGGAGCAAATGAAGAATAGATGTCTTGAATAGGCATCTTTTTTAAAGCTTAAAGAAAATTCTAAATTTGAAGTAAATGAACAACAATTTCGTGGCTGAAAGAAAATATTTGCATTTTTCTTTATTTTATAATATACTTACATTATGTGAAGTTTTTCTGAAGTTGCAATGAACCTCTTTCATGTTACTTTGGTTAAACCGATTAAAAAGAAAAGGAGGAAAATACTATGGCTATGTCTAAAGAAAGAAAAGCTGAAATTATTAAAGAATTTCAAAAATCTAAAAATGATGTAGGCTCTACTGAAGTACAAGTTGCATTATTAACTGAAGAAATTAATAATTTGACAGAACATTTTAAGACACACATTCATGATTATCATTCAAAACGTGGTCTTCAAAAAATGGTAGGACGTCGTAAAAAATTATTAAGTTACTTAAAAGATACAGATGTAGTAGCTTATCGTGAATTAATTAAAAAATTGAATTTAAGAAAGTAGGCACTTAGTTTTTGTGTCTCTTTTTTATTATAAAGGAGTAAAAAAAATGAAAAAAGTATATTCTATGGACTTTTTTGGTCGAAATATAACCGTGGAAACGGGTTGGCTAGCGAAACAAGCAAATGGTTCAGTTTTAGTTAGATATGGAGATACAGTAGTTTTATCTGTTGCTGTAATGGGAAAAAATGTAATTTCTCAAGATTTCTTTCCGTTACAAGTTCTATATCAAGAAAAACTTTATTCCGTTGGTAAAATTCCTGGAGGATTTATTAAAAGAGAGGGAAGACCAACCGATGAAGCAACATTAGCAGCCAGACTTATTGATCGTCCATTAAGACCAATGTTTGATGAAAACTTGCGAAATGAAATTCAAGTCATTAATACAGTATTATCTGTAGATCAAGATAACTCGCCAGTCATGGCAGCCTTACTAGGATCTTCTTTAGCCTTAGGAATTTCTGAAATTCCTTTTGATGGCCCAGTCTCTGGAGTAGTAGTTGGCAAAATTGGTAAAGAATATATCATTAATCCAACTGTAGAAGAATTAGAAAAAAGTGAATTAAATCTTACGGTAGCCGGGACAAAATCGGCAATTTGTATGGTGGAAGCTGGAGCAAATGAATGCAGTGAGAAAGTAGTGTTAGACGGAATTTTATTTGGTCATGAAGCAATTAAAAAACTTTGTGAATTTCAAGAACAAATTATTTCTGAAATTGGCAAAGAAAAAGTTGAATTAGATAAAGCTGAGTTAGAACAAGATTTAGTAGAAGCCGTTACCAATTATGCATATCAGAGTATTCTAGAGGCTATTCAAATTAAAGACAAATTAGAGTCCGCTGGTAAAGTAGAAGAAATTAAACAACAAACCATTGGCTATTTTACAAATATGTATTTAGAAGATGCAGCTTTAGAAGATAAATTAAAACAAATAAACAAAATTTTATACAACTTAGAAGCTGATGCAGTAAGAAGCTTAATTACAGAACAACATATAAGACCAGATGGAAGAAAAATGGATGAAATAAGACCATTAGATGCAATGGTTGATTTACTTCCGAGAACTCATGGATCGGCAGTATTCACAAGAGGTCAAACACAGAGCCTTGCAACGACAACTCTAGGTGCAATTGGTGAACATCAAATTTTAGATGGACTAGGAATAGAAGATGCCAAACGATTCATGCTTCACTATAATTTCCCAGCTTTCTCAGTTGGGGAGATTGGTAGATATGGTTCACCAGGAAGAAGAGAAATCGGTCATGGAGCTTTAGGAGAAAGAGCACTTTCCTATGTAATTCCTTCAGAAGAAGAATTCCCATATACCATTCGTGTAGTTTCAGAAATTCTAGAAAGTAATGGTTCATCAAGTCAAGCAACGATCTGTGCAGGTTGTTTAAGTCTTATGGCTGCCGGAGTTCCAATAAAAGCTCCAGTTGCTGGAATAGCAATGGGCTTAATCACTTCAAAAGATGGTAAAAAATACACAATCTTAACCGATATTCAAGGCTTAGAAGATCATATGGGAGATATGGATTTTAAAGTAGCTGGAACAAAAGATGGCATTACCGCTTTACAAATGGATATCAAAATCAAAGGAGTAACGCGTGAAATTTTAAAAGAAGCTTTAGCTCAAGCTAAAAAAGCTCGTTTGCAAATTTTAGAAGTAATGCATGATTGCATTAAAGAACCACGAAAAGAATTAAGTCCATATGCACCTAAAATTGCCACTTTCCAAATTAATCCAGAAAAAATTAAAGATGTTATAGGACGTGGAGGCGAAATGATTACCAAAATCATTTTGGAATCAAGCAATGTCAAAACTGTAAATGATAAAGATGCAGTTAAAGTAGATTTAGAAGACGATGGACGAGTTATTATTTATCATACAGATCAAGCTATAATAGATGAGACAAAACGAAGAATTCTAGATGTCGTAAGAGAAGTTGAAGAAGGAAAAATTTATACAGGTAAAGTCGTTAAAGTAGAAGATTTTGGTTGTTTTGTAGAACTATGGCCAGGATGTGAAGGATTAGTACATGTTTCTCAACTAGCTCATGAACATGTAAAAAAACCAAGTGATCTAGTCAAAGTAGGAGATGAAATTCTAGTAAAAAGTCAAGGATATGACAATAAAGGAAGATTAAATTTATCTCGTAAAGATGCTTTACCAAAACCACCAAAAAAAGAAGACAAAAAACATGAGTAAAGAATAAGTCAAAAAAAGCTTATTCTTTTTTATTGAAAAAAAGCTTTAAAAAAGCTCCAAAAGGAGTAGATACAATACTAGCTAAAGGAGAAACTGATGAATTAAAGTTTGATGATACCAGTGATAAAAATTTAAGATATATTGGAGCTAATCCAAATAATTATGTGAAATTTAACAATGAACTATGGCGAATCATTGGAGTCTTTAATAATGTAAAAGATGAAAATAACAACATAGCTTCTAGAATTAAAATAATTAAAGTCGTACCATACAGTACAGATATTAAATGGGACACAAATGTAACTAACAATTGGGAAACTGCTTCTTTACAGAGTGAATTAAACACAACTTACTATGAAAGTATTGAAGAAAATTCGAAAAATATGATTGATACAGTACTATGGTATATAAGCTATTCATACCTTGCTTCAAATCCATATCAAGTTTATTTTTGGGAAAGAAATAATTATTATGATGTAAATACACGTGAAGTTCCAAAATGGACTGGAAAAATTGCTCTAATGCATCTAAGTGATTATGGATATGCAACAAGTGGAGGAAGTGGGACAGATAGAGATACCTGTTTAGATACAGAATTATCTGATTGGAGTAGTGTAAGTGATTGTTATACCAATAATTGGCTTTATAGTAATACTTATTATCAATGGACTTTAACACCATACTATAATTATGCACCTTCATCATCAGTATTTACTATTACAACTTCTGGTATGGCGGTTTCTGGAGATTATGGAACTACTGCTTCTCCTGTTCTATACTTAGATGAAAACATAAAGTTTACTGGTGGTGATGGTTCGGAAAGTAATCCATTTACCTTGAGTTTATAAAAAAATCATACGAGTTAAATTATAGGACAGATAAAAGTGTTTTGGAAAAAATAGGAGTTTTGGAAGAATCTATATAAAATAATTTTTTTGTTTTCAGAATAAGCTTTATTAGGTGATTCTAGTGCAAAAGCTTATTCTTTTTTTTAAAGGACTTATCATTGGTATAGGTAAAGTAATACCAGGAGTTTCTGGTTCTTTATTAGCAATTAGTTTAGGAATTTATGAAGAAATTTTACAGAGAATAGAACATTTATTTTCTAATTTTAAAGAAAATCTTCAATTCTTAATTCCTATTGGATTAGGAATTTTATTAGCGGTTTTATTTGGAAGTAAAGTATTATTATATTTTTTTGAAACTTATTATATTTATACAGTAGTTTTCTTTATTGGTCTAATCGTAGGTACAGTTCCCAACATTTTAAAAAATGGTAAAAGAACCTACAAAGATTGGCTTTTTATTTTATTTATCTTTTTAGGAATGTACTTTTTTTATACAAAATTAGAATTTCCAGAATTTGTTCCAACAAACAATTTAAGTAGTTTTCTTTATATTCTTTTTTTAGGCTTTGTCGATGCTTTAACAATGGTGATGCCAGGAATAAGTGGTACAGCAACGTATATGATGCTAGGAAGTTACACATTTATTTTAAATTTATTTGCAAATCCATTTAGTCAAATAGGTTATTGTCTTCTTTTTGGAATTGGTTTACTTATTGGTGTTCTTTTAATGATTAAAATAGTCAATTATTGTTTTCAAAAACATAGTACTTTAACTTGGAATATCATTTTAGCTTTTCTTTTTTCTTCAATTTTCTTTTTACTTTTAAAAATTATTGATTTAATTGATTCAACAAATATTTTTTCCATTTTTCTTTTATTTATTATAGGATTTTTCTTAATTAGTTTGACAAATAAAGAATAAAATATGTTAAAAAAAGAAAAAGGTATGTTATAGTATTATTAAGGGATTAGTATGAAAAAAATGAAATTGTATTATGGTTTAACAACTCTTTTTTTACTTATTTTAATAATAGCTATTTTTAGTCTTCAAACTCTTTGCTTTGAAAGAAAAGAAATCAATCTTCCTGTTTTGTTTTTGCTTTTATTAATGCTTAGTAATCCAATAAAAAATCTTTTTTGTGTTCGAAAAAAAATTGTAATAAATCCCATTTATCATGGATTATGGTGGCTTTCTTCAATGTATCTTTTTACAAAAACAATCGCATGCATTCTTTTATTCTTTATGGAAGGACAAATTGCTTCGAAAAATATTTTTTACGGTTTAGATACATTGATCCTTGTAGGTTTATTTATTCTTTTAAATATAAGTAGTTTTTTTCTAAAAAAAGAAGAAATTATAGGAGAAAAAAATAGTATAATTTTTATTTATATTGTTCTTTTATTGTTTTTGTTACCTTCATTAATTCAAGAAATTCATTTTTTTAGTAAATCGTTAGCTTTTGCCTTTGGAAATTTAAAAGAAAGTATAATAGAAATTGTATATATTTTAGCTTATCTTTATTTGTTAAATAATTGTAGGAATCTATATACTTCTTCAGATTTAAGAAAAAAAGTCTTTATAATGGGTATTTTAAGCTTTTTTTTGGTAAATATTCCCACTTTAATAAGTTCTATATACATTCTTTTTAATTCAGAACAGTTCCTTTTAAATGATTAAAAAGCTTTATGACAAAATTGTAAAATAAATAATAAAGAAAATTTTTTCCTATCAAATTTTACCAAGTCTTGCTAAGCTAAAGAAAATTTTCAGATAATTGCTAGATAATTACCTTACTATTAAAGGCTTTATCAAAAGAAATATAGAAAGAATGATTCAGTTTTATAGTACTTATAAAGATGATGAGATTGCGACACCACTGGTGACGCAATTATCATGGACAAATAATTAACTTAATCTTTATCTTTTGCTTTTGGAAATTTAAAAGAAAGTATAATAGAAATTGTATATATTTTAGCTTATCTTTATTTGTTAAATAATTGTAGGAATCTATATACTTCTTCAGATTTAAGAAAAAAAGTCTTTATAATGGGTATTTTAAGCTTTTTTTTGGTAAATATTCCCACTTTAATAAGTTCTATATACATTCTTTTTAATTCAGAACAGTTTCTTTTAAATGATTAAAAAGCTTTATGACAAAATTGTAATTGCATTTTTTGACAAAATATACTATAATTTACTTGTATTACTTGATGTAGTACTATTTTTTAAATAAAAGCACATACTATTAGTAGATATACTTGATGAGTAAAAATGGGGGAAATTATGGAAAAAAGCAATCAAAGAAAAGTACCTGTTTATTTACAGATAGCTTTTCAACTGCGGCAAAAAATCTTGAAAAATGAATTAAAACCGCAGGAAAAAATGCCAAGTATTCGTAAACTGGCAAAAGAATTAGGAGTGAATCCAAATACAGTTAAGAAATCTTATCAAATTTTAGAAGAACAAAACTTGATAAAAAGTGATGGTACAAAGGGAACTTTTGTTACGAAAGAATTAGAAATGCTTTTAGAACAACGAATAAAAGATTCATTTGATACCATTAATTATGAGGCAAAAGAGTTAAAGAAACTTGGGGTGTCTTTAAATAGAGTAGTAGAAGGGATTGAAAAGAAATGGAAAATATTGTAGTAACAATTTATTATATTTTATTCGCGTTTTCTTTTATATATTGTATGTACTTTGCTATAACTGGTTTATTTGGGTTTAAAAATTATCATAAAAGTATGTTTGGCAGACATAAGCCTAAATACAAATTTGGTATAGTTATTGCTGGTCGAAACGAAGAAAAAGTAATTGCTTCATTGATAAAAAGTTTACAAAAACAACGTTATCCAGAAAAGTTATATGAAATTTTTGTGGTTCCAAATAATTGTACCGATAATACTGAAGGTGTAGCAAGAGAAGCTGGAGCAACTATCATTCATTGTGATGTTCCTGTAAAACAAAAAGGAGATGCTCTAGAAGATACATTCAAAAAACTAGTGAAAAGAGAAGATCTTGATGCCTTTGTCGTATTTGATGCCGACAATTTAGTTCATCCAGATTTTTTAGCAAGAATGAACGATGCTCTATGTGAAGGAGTAGAAGTAGCTCAATGCTTTAGAGATGCTAAAAATATGGGCGATAACTGGTTAACAGGTTCTTATACATTATTTTACTTTATCCAAAACTTCTTCTTTAATCGTGCAAGAATGAATTATTCAGGATCAGCAGCGATTAATGGAACAGGCTTTATGGTTCGTAAAAATGTGATTCAAAAATATGGCTTTCATACAGTAACAATTACGGAAGACTCTGAATTTACAGGACAATGTGCCTTAAGAGGAATTCAAGTAGCCTTTGTTGAAGAAGCCATTACATATGATGAACATCCACAAAGCTTCTGGGCAAGCTGGAAACAAAGAAAAAGATGGACAAGCGGTTGTTTAAACTGTTTGAAAGTATATGGTGGAAAACTTTTAAAAAATTTCTTCAAAACAGGAAATATTGCATGCTTTGATATGGTGATGATGTATACAGCTCCATTAATGGTAGTTTTAGGATTTTTCTTATCAATTATCTTAGTTGCCTTTAATTTATTAGGAGTAGAGTTATTTGATTTCTTCTCATATCTTTATGCTTCTGGAATCTTATTCTTTATTATATTCTATTTATTAAATGTTGCAATGAACATCTTTGTTGTAAAATATAATAAAAAAAGTACAAAAAATATTTTTTCAGGAATTATCTTCTTTGCATTATTCTTAGCTACATGGATTCCAATTAACATTATTTGTTTGTTTAAGAAAACAAATAACTGGGAACAAATAAAACACGATCGAAATGATGTCGATCTAGATCAATTAGTAAATTAAAAGTTTCAAAAAAATTTGAAACTTTTTTTATACAAAAAAACAGAGTTTTTATTCACTCTGTCTAACTTCCATAATTACTGGTAAAATCATCGGATGTCTTCCCGTTAAAGCACTAATATATGGAGATAAATCTAAAATGATTTGGTTTTTTAAATCCAAATAACTATAATTGTTATGAGATAAAGATTCACGAACAATAGAAGTTACTTTCTTTTCAATTTTTTCAATCAAATCAGCATTCTCATTCACCATAATAAAACCTCTAGTTGTAACATTTGGCTTAATAAGAAGTTGTCTTGTTAATGGATTAACATTTACAATCGTTAATAAAATTCCATCTCGACTCATAAGTTTTCGTTCTTTAATAATTGAAGAACCAACATCTCCAATTCTAGAACCGTCCACATATACATCTCCGGCTTCAACAGGGGCTCCTCGTCTTACACCGTCATTCGTAAGTTCAATGACATCTCCATTTTTGCAAATGAAAACATGATCGCTTGGAATTCCACAGTCTTCTGCTAAAGACTTATGACTCATGAGCATTCTATATTCTCCATGCATTGGCATAAAATATTCTGGTTTAACTAAACGAAGCATCAACTTTAATTCTTCTTGTTTTGCGTGTCCAGAAGTATGAATATCACTAAATTCTTCATAAGTAAATACTTTGACACCTTTTAGATAAAGCTTATTAATAACTCGATTAATACTCGCGGCATTTCCAGGAATAGGTTTTGAAGAAAATACGACTAAATCATCGTTCAATAAAGAAATTTGTTTATGAACTCCATTGGCAATTCTTGATAAAGCAGCGAGTGGTTCACCTTGACTTCCTGTACATAAAATACAAACTTCATTTCTTTTTAAAGATTTTGCTTTATTAGCATCAATGAAAATACTTTTATCTTTAATTAAACCATTGTTTAAGGCAATATCAATACTTGTTTCCATACTTCTTCCGAATGTTACAATTTGGCGATTGTTCTTACGACAAGTTTCAACGATATGTTTAATTCGGTAAATATTAGAAGCAAAAGTCGCGATAATGACACGACCATAATGTCTAGAAATAATATCGTTTAAAGTTTCATCGACACAGCTTTCCGATTTAGAAAAACCTTCCGATAAAGCATTTGTACTATCCGATAAAAGAAGCTTTACTCCTTGAGATCCAATCTTAGCAATCTTATGTAAATCGGCCATAGGTCCAATTGGAGTTAAATCAAACTTAAAATCTCCAGTTTCAAAAATAGTTCCTTGCGGAGTATGAATAACAACAGCGAAACTGTCCGGGATAGAATGGGTTGTATTAATAAACTCCACAGTAAAATGTTTAAATTTTAAAACTGTATCTTTCTTATAAGCTTCTAAAGCTTGGTAATTTAAATGAGCATCTTCCAACTTGTTTTTGATTAAACTAACAGCAATTCCAGGTGCGTAAATAACCGGAATTTTAACATTTTGAAGAAGAAAAGTAATTCCACCAATATGATCTTCATGTCCATGTGTAATAATTAAAGCTTTTATTTCGCTTTCATGTTCTTTTAAATAACTTACATCCTGTATAACATAGTCAATACCCATTAAATCATCTTCTGGAAACATAACTCCAGCATCAATAATTAGTAATTCTTTTTCATGATGAATTACATACATATTTTTTCCAACTTCACCAAGTCCACCTAAAGCTACGATAGACGTGATGTCTTTATTATTTTGCATAAGTCCTTCCTTTCAAAAAAATAAAAAAATAAAGTTGTTTCGCTTTTAAAATTATATCGCAAAAAATTGTAATTGTCTAGTTTTAATGATATACTTGATATAAGCAGGTGAATAAAATGGACACAAAAAAAGGCTTTACTTTAGTCGAATTAATTTCCGTGATTGCAATTTTAGGAATTCTTATGACTTTGGCAGGAACCGCGATCTTTAGCATTCTAAATCAATCGAGACAAGATTTATTAGAAGAGCAAATAACTGGTTTAAAAGATACTGCGATAACCTATGTAATTTCTACAAAAGTATATTTAGAAACTTGTCCTAGCAACTTTGATCCAGCAAATCCTACAGATCAAGATTGTTTTAAATATGTTTCTGTAAAAGATTTAATCGATTCAGGATTCTTTGATAACAAAAGCAATCTATGTGATGAAAATAAACAAGTAGTTGTATACAAATTGGCATCAGGAGAATATAGTGAGTTAAAAAGCTATGTCCCAGAAGATATCTGTAGTTATTAAAAATAAGGAGGAAAATTATGGGTTTGTTTGATAAATTAAAAAATTTAGTAAAGAAAAAAGAAACAGAAGAAAAAAAAGAAACATTAGAAACTTATGAAAAAGGGTTAGAAAAAACAAGAGATGAATTTGTTTCAAAATTAAATCTATTAGGAATAAAATATACAAAAGTAAGTGAAGAATATTTTGAAGAGTTAGAAAATATTTTGATCATGGCCGATATTGGAGTAAATACCGTTTTCAAATTTATGGATCGTATTCGAGATCGAGTAAAAAAAGAAAACATTACAGATACCAAATATTTACAAGAAGTAATTGTCGATGAACTTTTCATTATTTATGTGAACAATGAATCTTTATCCGATAAAATCAATATGGCTGAAAGTGGCCCAACAGTGATTTTAATGGTTGGAGTAAATGGAGTAGGAAAGACTACAACTATTGCTAAACTAGCTTATAAATATCGTCAAGAAGGAAAAAAAGTTATGATGATCGCAGCGGACACTTTCCGAGCAGGAGCGGTACCTCAGTTAAAAGAATGGGCAGACAAAACAGATTCTTACTTTTACGGCAAAGAAAACACCGATCCATCAAGTGTCATCTATGATGGCTTAGAAATAGCTAAAAAAGAGCAAGTAGATATGGTTTTTATTGATACAGCAGGTCGTTTACAAAACAAAGTGAATTTAATGAAAGAACTTGAAAAAATGAATAAAGTCATTGGGAGAATCATTCCAAATGCTCCACATGAAACTTTATTAGTAATTGATGCAACGACAGGACAAAATGGAATTGTTCAAGCTGAAAGTTTTAAAGAAATTACCAATATAACGGGGATAGTCTTAACCAAATTAGATGGCACAGCAAAAGGTGGAATAGTCTTAGCTATTAAAGAAAGTGTAGGCATTCCAGTAAAATTTATCGGTTTAGGTGAAAAAATGACCGATTTACAAGTCTTTGATATAGAATCCTATATCTATGGCTTATTTAAGGATATGATGGGCAATGGATAAAGTACTTTATTACAACAACTTATTTTCTATTTACCGAGAATTATTAACAAAAAAAGAACAAAATATCTTTTCATTATACTATGAAGAAAATCTTTCATTAAGTGAAATTGCTGAAAATCTACAAATCACTAGAAGTGCAGTAGGAAATACGGTAAAAATCGTCGAAAAAAAATTAGAAGAATATGAGAAAAAATTACATATTCTCGCAAAAAATGAATTGCTAAAAATGGCTTTAAATGATAATATAGATACAGTTTTAAAGAAAAAAATTCTCGAAAATTTGGACTAGAAAGGATGGTTTTATGTTTGAATATATGGGCGATCGCTTAAGCAATGCGATTAAAAATATTCGCGGGATGGGAAAAATTACAGAAGAAAATATCAACGATGCCATGCGAGAAATTAGAATGGCTTTGCTCGAAGCCGATGTAAACTATCAAGTTGTTAAAGAATTTGTAAACAATGTAAAAGAAAAAGCTTTAGGATTAGAAGTTGGAAAAAATTTAAAACCAGATGAACTTTTTATTAAATTAGTGAAAGATGAATTAATTTCTTTACTTGGTAAAGAAGTGGCACCTTTAGAAACAAAAAAATATCCGACCATTTTAATGCTGGTAGGACTTCAAGGTTCAGGAAAAACAACTACTGCTGGAAAATTGGCCAATTACCTGCGTAAAAAAGAAAGCAAACATCCTTTATTAGTCGCGTGTGATGTTTATAGACCAGCTGCGATTGATCAATTAAAAGAAATTGGTAAAAGTTTAAATATTCCAGTTTTTGAAGAAGGAAAAAAAGAACCATTACAAATTGTGAAAGATGCTTTAGAATATGCTAAAAACAATAAAAACGATTATATCATTATAGATACAGCGGGTCGTCTTCATATAGATGAAGCACTAATGCAAGAGTTACAAGAAATAGAAGAATATATTCATCCACATGAAGTTTTATTAGTCATCGATGCTATGATGGGCCAAGATGCGATTCATGTAATCGAAGGATTCAATAATCCACTTCATTTAACCGGTTGTATTTTAACAAAATTAGATGGTAATACCAAAGGTGGGGTGGCCTTATCTGTTAGACATCTAACCAATGTTCCAATAAAATTTGTCGGAGATTCTGAAAAATTAGATGGCCTTTCACCATTTTATCCAGAAAGAATGGCTGAACGTATTCTAGATATGGGAGACATCATGGGAATTGCTGAAAAAGTGGAAGATATAATTTCTGAAGATGAAGCCAAAAATCAAATGAAAAAAATGCAAGCTGGAAAATATGATTTAGAAGATTTTTTAACGAATTTAAAACAAATTAAAAAACTTGGACCGTTAGAAAATATTATTAAAATGCTGCCAGGAGTTCGAAAAATGGGATTAAATAATGTTCAAATTGATCCAAAACAAATGGCTCATATCGAAGCAATTATTCAATCTATGACACCGTATGAACGACGGCATCCAGAAATTTTAAAAGCAACGAGAAAACAGCGAATTGCTAAAGGTTCAGGAAGAAATGTTGAAGAAGTAAATCGTTTACTAACTCAATTTGAACAAATGAAAAAAATGATGAAAATGATGCAAAACGGCAATATGAAATTGCCTTAAAGTGGGGGAAAAGAAAATGAAAAAAATAATATTAAGTTGTTTATTTATCTTTATAGGATTTTTAGGATTCTTACCAGTAAATGCAGCAAGTTTAAAAGATGCTTCTTACTGTGAAGAGTTGACTTTAGATGCAGATTTAGATGCTGTACAAGTTTGCCATTTTATATTTGATGTGGATGGTGAAGTAACATACAATCAAAACTCTTTAACATTGACTTTAACAAACGTTGAGATTAAAGATATTGAGATAAAAAAAGGTTGGTATATGAAAAAAGAAAATGAAAATCTATATACATTTGAAACATCGAATCCAACCTTAACAGGTCGTGTGGAAATGGCAACCATTACATTTAAAAAAATAAATACTGCAGAAGAGTGTTCTATTCGTTATTCATGCGACTGGAAAAAAGTAAATCGTAGTTGTACAATTTTTGAAGGAAATTATTATGGACCAAATGGAAATATTATCACAGAATTAGAATACAAAAAATTGTGTGAAAAACCAGTCTGCAAAGATTATGGAGATGGCACTTATTCAGATAAACTAGGAAATTTAGTAAGCAAATTAGAGTACGAAAAACAATGTTTACCACATTACTGCGAAATATTAAGCGATGGAACTTACTATGGCAAAAATGGCACAGTGGTTACTAAAGAAGAGTACAAAAAAGAGTGTGAGCCAGAAGAAGAAAAACACATTTGCAAAATCGTAGATGGCATTTATTATGGCAAAGATGGAGAAGTAGTTTCAGAAGATGAGTATAAAAAAGAATGTGAAGAAACAGAAAAACCAGTATGTGAATTTAAAGATGGCAACTACTATGATAAAGAAGGAAATATCACTTCAAAAGAAGAATTTGAAAAAGAATGTTTACCTCATGTCTGTGAAATTATAGATGGGACCTACTATGGTAAAAATGGAAACGTTGTAACCGAAGAAGAATATAAGAAAGATTGTGAACAGCCAACATCCTATTCATGCGAGATCGTAGACGGAATCTACTATGGGTTAAGTGGAAAGCCAATAAGTTATTTGGAATACCAAAAAGAATGTGAAAAACCAGTATGTAGCATTTTAAATGATGGGACTTATTTAGATGCCAACGGAAATGTTGTATCTTATGAAGAATATGAAGCATCTTGTGGTAGTGGAATTGAAAATCCTCAAACAGGAGCCAAAGGTATTTCCTTTGTATTGATTTTCATAGCTGGAATTATAACGATTTTAATTTATATTTTTGTAAAGAAAAATAATAAAGTTTATCATTTATAATAAGAAAATAGCCTAAATCATGGCTATTTTTTTTCATATGCTATCATAGAAAGGAATGACAAGTTATGTTAAAGAATAAGGAAGTTAGTAGAGATAGTTTTCAAATGAACTATCAAACTACCGCGGGAAGTTGTGATACGGATAATATGAATGCTTGTAATTGTATGCCACCATGCCCACCACCATGTGAATGTATGTGTCAACCTATTTGTGAATGTCCCCAAAATCAAGTGTGCCATCGTGTAATCAATTATAATGTACCTCATATAATGCCTTATCATACAACTGTTGTAAATCATCACATTTATAACCATACTTACACTCCAGTATACAGTTACTCAGAGGTAGATGAGGTTGAAAACGTATACAACAATCGTTGCTGTCGTTAACAAAATCAAAAAAATTTAACAACTCACTTGACGTGGGGGGGGGGGTATTGTGATAAAATTACTATGATGAATCATAGTAATTTTTTTTAGTTTTAGGTTATAATAAAAAAAGATAGGGTGAGTATATGAAAGAAAAATTGCTTAGTTTGAAAGAAAATAAACAAGCGATACTTATTTTAATTTTGTTATTAATGATGATTTGCGTAGGAATTAGTTATGCGTATTGGCAACTTACTTTACAACAAGAAGAAGCAAATTTAGTAAATACCGGTTGTTTTGAAATTGTGTTTACAGAACAAAATGATATTCAATTAGAAAAAGCTTATCCAATGAAAGATAATGAAGCAGCTTCTTTAACTCCTTATACTTTTACGATTGAAAACAAATGTGATAGTCCAGCAAGTTATCAAGTGAATTTAGAGACGATGAGTCAAGATAGTGGAATAAAAGTATTGCCAGATAAATATTTAAAAGCGAGTTTAATTGAAGTAGATAGTACAAATACAAGTACTCATAATTTAACCGGTGAATATGAAGTCGAAAAAACAATAGAAAATGCTGTAAAAGCCTACAAATTAGATACAGGAATTATTCAAGGAAAAGAGAAAAAAACATTTGAACTAAGATTATGGCTAGATTATGATACACCAGTAATAGATGAAGTTATGAATGCTACATATAATGGAAAGATTTCGATTACAAGTTCTTATTTAGCAATTCCAAACAATATGATGATGGCTAAAGATTTTAATATTGATATTGAAACTGGAGAAGGTGATTTTAATCAAGATACTATGCAGATTACAAGTGATTCTTTTTGGCAATATAATCAACAAATAAAGACTATTACTTTTGAGAGCACTTTAAATCCAAAAGAAGAAGCAGCATACACCTATGATATTTCAGCTAATCAAAACGAAAAAGTTTTGGCTTATTTAGTCGAAAATGGAACAGTAGAAGTTCGAGTTCCTAAAAAGACTCGAGCATCCGGACCATCCTATGATATAGAAGTAAGACCGGCATATGATATGTATATTCAAACAGACGGTAAGATCTATGCCAATTATGATAGTTCTTTTTGGTTCTCGTATTTGATTAATCTTACGGAAATTAATAACATTGAAAATCTAGATACAAGTTATGTAACAAATATGAGTGGTATGTTTTCTTATATGGAATCACTCACTATACTAGATTTAAGTCATTTTGATACATCAAATGTAACGAATATGAGTGGTATGTTTGGGGGTAGTTCTCTTACTACATTAGATATAAGTCATTTTGATACATCAAACGTAACGGATATGAGTTATATGTTTTCTTATATGAATTCACTAACTTCATTAGATTTAAGTCGTTTTGATACATCAAACGTAACGAATATGAGTGGTATGTTTGAGGGTAGTTCTCTTACTACATTAGATTTAAGTCGTTTTGATACATCAAACGTAACGAATATGAGTGGTATGTTTGAGGGTAGTTCTCTTACTACATTAGATTTAAGCAGTTTTGATACATCGAATGTAACAAACTTTAGTTATATGTTCGCTTTAGCGTATATTACTTCTATTACTTACAGTCCAAAATTTATTTATTCTAATAATGCTAATGTTTCTAGTATGTTCATAGGATGTGCAGTAAACCTTCCACCTGATCCTTCTTGGGAAGGCTTAGATTTAGATTAATAAAAAGGCTATGATGAAATATTTGAAAAGCTTTAAATGTCAATGAGTAACACATTAATCATCGAATTGATTAGTGTGTTTTATATTTATTCTTGTTAATCGCTTTTCATTTAAAAAAATAGATCTTCTTCTTGCAATATTTTTTGAGTTTTTTCTTCAATTTCTTGTATTTTTCTTTAGTTTTCGATATAATTGTGTTTAGAAGATAGGTGAAGGGTATGCGAAAAGTATTTGCTAGTATTGATATTGGTTCAAATTTTATCAAATTAGTCGTTGGTGAAATTTTTAAAAATCGTCTTCAAATTTTAGCTGCATCTCAAACACCGTCTTTAGGAATTCAAAATGGTTTTGTCGTCGATCCTCAAGCAGTCATGCCAAAATTAGAGGAAGCATTTCAAAAATGTGAAAATATTTTAGGAATTAAAATATCCAAAGTATTTCTAGCGGTTCCAAGTGAAAATAGCGAGTTTTTCTTGGCAGAAGGATCTACAACCATAACAAGTGAAGATCACACAATTAGAAATGTTGATATTGTAAGAGCTATGCAAGCCTCTACTTATAATCGGATTGATAATGGACGAGAAATCGTGAGCATTCATCCTACTTCTTATTATATAGATGAAGGTGAAAATATTAAAAATCCTATTGGAGTAGAAGCTTCAAAATTAACAGTGAAATGTTTGGTCGCGACAATTCCACGAAAAAATGCCTATACATTGGCAAAATGTTTAGAACAAATTGGGGTGCAAGTAGTAGATTTTACTTTAGGTACAATAGGCGATTTCTATGAATTTCAAAAAGAAATGATGAAGGATAACGTTGGTGTATTTATCAATATGGGATATTCTAAAACAGAAATTTCTATATTCAATAAAGGACTTTTAACCAATTCAAAAACATTGGATTTAGGAGCCAAAAATATCGAACAAGATCTTGCTTACATTTTTAAAGTTTCGGCAAAAGATGCTCGAGATATAAAACAAAATTTATGTGCAGCTCATAATCGAGGAGCGAGTGCAAGTATCAAAAAAAAGTATACGAATAAAAATGGTGAAGAAATTTCTGTAAGCGAATATGAAGCGACAGAGGTAGCTTCATCAAGGCTAGAAGAAATCCTAAAAATCGTGAAAAAAGAAATAAATCACTTAACAAAAAAAGAAATTCATTATATAATGATAACGGGTGGAGTAAGCGAAATGACAAACTTTTCCCTTCTCCTTGAAGAGGTTTTTGGACGTAGTGCTAAAGTAGGAACGACAAATGAATTAGGAGTTCGCAGCAACATTTACTCTACTAGTGTTGGTTTAATAAAATATTATGAAGAAAAACTTCGGACAAGAAATCAAGATTTTTCAATATTTGATGAAGAAGAACTAAAAGAAATGTGTACAATAAATAAAAAAATTAGCTTTGGAGAAAATTCTATTCTCGGAAAATTATTTGGCTACTTTTTTGATAATTAAGGAGGGTGTATTATGGACGGTAATTTAAAGATTGATCCAATTGCAAAAATAAAAGTGTTTGGTGTCGGTGGCGGCGGTAATAATGCTGTCAACAGAATGATCGAAGAAGGTGTTCAAGGTGTTGAATTCTATGTTGTTAATACCGATTTACAAGTATTAAATGCCAGCAAAGCAAAAAATAAAATCCAAATTGGTGAAACAATTACAGGAGGTCGAGGAGCCGGTTCAAATCCAGAAGTAGGACGTGAAGCTGCCTTAGAAAGCAAAACTGAAATTGAAGAGGCTGTTAAGGGGGCCGACATGGTATTTGTCGCTTGTGGATTAGGCGGTGGAACTGGTACAGGTGCAGCTCCAGTAATTGCTGAAATTGCTCAAGAAACAGGTGCCTTAACAGTAGGTATTGTTACCAAACCATTCCGTTTTGAAGGAAAAAGAAGAATGGAACATGCCTTAGTTGGTCTAGAAGAATTAAAAAAACACGTGGACACACTAATTATTATTCCAAACGATCGTTTAAGAGAAATTATCGATAAAACAACAACATTTAAAGATGCCTTTAAAGAAGTTGATAATGTATTGCATCGTGGAGTTCAATCCATTTCCGATTTAATTGCAGTAACAGGAATAGTTAACCTAGACTTTGCAGATATTAAAACGGTTATGGAAAAATCTGGAACAGCTTTAATTGGTATAGGTATGGGTGTAGGAGAAAATAGAGCTGTAGAAGCAGCCAGACAAGCTGTATCGAGTGCTTTACTAGAAACTACAATTGATGGAGCAACAGATGCAATTATAAATATTACAGGTGGAGATAATTTAACATTATATGAAATTGAAGATGCCGTAGAAACCGTACGTGAAGCAGCCAATAGTGATATCAATATCATCTTTGGAGCGATACCAAATTCAAATCTTACAGACGAAGTTATAGTTACTGTCATTGCTACAGGCTTTGACGGTAAAAACGAAGATACTAGCGATATGATGCCAAAAAGAAGAATAGATGATGATGACACTGAATTTGACATTCCATCATTTTTAAGAAGTAAAGATAATTATTAAGGTTCTTTGTCAAATCGTGTTGGTAGACAATAAATTTGATAAATGAATTGATATG
>ERZ1643246.1614-NODE-1614-length-23994-cov-32.009608_pt1 | contig 23994 bp, 14 predicted proteins | sample MGYA00579265_ERZ1643246 | MGnify/ENA primary metagenome ERZ1643246 (study PRJEB29033, sample SAMEA4952261) | chicken gut metagenome | biome: Broiler Chicken; feature: Gastrointestinal Tract; material: Caecum | place: Ireland | collected 2018 | study: Broiler...
AATATGACAACACTTTTTGGAAAAAAGTTGTTGCATTGGCAATGAAAATTTTGCAAATTAACCATAATAAAAAATTTTTCAAAAAACTATTGACTAAGAATATACTTAATTATAAAATATGTGTATAAAATACAAAGGAGGGTAATTTAGTGGAAGAAAAGAATAATAAGGCAAATGTAAATATGACAAGTAATGTAAAATCAAAAGTAAATAAGAAGATATTGATATTTTTAGCATTAATCATAATAGTAATAGTAGTTGTGGTAGTAGTTGTTATTAATAATAGAGGAAAATCTGAAGAAGGTTCTCAAGTTGGAGAACAAGGTCAGACTGTATTCTACAGAGAAGAAGAAGGAACAAAAATTAATACTAGTAAAGAATTAGCAAAAACAAAGGAATTTGAGGGATTAGAAATATCAAATGTGTCATTAACAGAATTTGAAGATAATTCAACATTTACTGCAACTTTGACAAATAAGACAGATGGAGTTAGTGGAGATTTCTTTTTAGATTTGAAATTTGTTGATAAAGACAACAATGAATTAGCCACAATTTCTTGTAAAGTAGATCCAGTAGATCCAGGACAAAGTATAGAATTGAATGCATCAGCAACAGCAAGTTTAGCAAATGCATATGATTATTCAATTGCAAAACAACAAAATAATGTACAAACAGAAAATGTAGACACATCAGAAATTTCAGAGTAAACAGAATTAGATAGCTTAAAAAATACAAATACAATAAAAAGTGAAAGAGTTGTGATAATAGATTTATTATTACAATTTCTTTTCTATTTTGTTTCAGAATGTACAAAAGGTTTACGCAAACTATATGTTATTAAGAAATGTAAAATAATATATAAAAATACTAAGTAAAATTATATCAAAAAGTATTGAAAATTAGGTATGGTTAATATATAATACAACTATGTCAAACATTGTTTATTTCATAAGAAAAAGGAGATAAGAAAATGATTAAGAAAAGATTTTCAGAAAAATTGAAAGGACAAAAAGGTTCAATAACATTATTTGTTTTAATTTCTATAATTTTCTTTTTAATAGTTTTGATTTCTATTTATATATCAAGTGGAAATAAAGAACAATCACAAGTAAGTGAAATAAAAGCAATTCAAGAAGAGTATAATGTAAGTCCTGAGGAATTACAGAAGGAATATCAAGAAATAGTAAATCCAAATGATGGTATTTATAATATTTCTTATGTTCTAAATGGAGGAACTGTTTCTGGAAATCCTAGTACATATACAGAGGAAGATGAAAGTATAACTTTAAACAATCCAACCAGAAAGGGATATTCATTTACAGGTTGGACAGGTACAGGATTGACATCAGCATCAATGAATGTAGTGATACCTAGTGGTAGTACTGGAAACAGAAGATATGAAGCCAATTGGAAAGCAAATGAATATACTATAGCATTTAATGGAAACGGTTCAACTTCAGGAAGTATGTCAAATTTGCCTATGACATATGATGAAACACAAAAATTGCCAGCTAATACTTTTGAGAAAACAGGTTATGAGTTTATAGGATGGACAACAAACAGAAACTCAAATGAAGTTCAATATAAAGACGAGGCAGAAGTTAAGAATTTAACAGATAGAAACGGAGAACTAGTTACATTATATGCTGTATGGAGTATTAATAAATATGAATTAACAATAGATCCAAACGGATGAGAATACGCAGATTCATCAGAAGAAGTTGTAATTCCTGGAGACTATAATTCAACAATAGACATTGGTGCAGTTTTACCACCTGAAGGAAATAAAATTACATTTGATGGTAATGGTGGAAGCTCACCAGAAAGTTTAACATCAGAAAAAGTATTTACTGAATGGAAACTTGAAGGCGAAGGAAGTTTAGACGGAACAGAATATACATTTGGAGATGGCGATGGAAAATTAGTTGCACAATATGAAGATAAAGGAGTTACATTACCAGAAGCTAACAAAGAAGGATACACAATTGAAGGATGGTATAATGAAGATGATGAAAATGTAGGAAAACCAGGAGAAAATTATGTACCTAATGGAGATGAGACACTACATGCAGAATGGACACCTAATGAATATAAAGTAATATTAGACGGAAATGGTGCAACATCAGGAAATACAGTAGAAATAGATATGACTTATGACGAACCACAAACTTTACCAGATAACGCATTTGAAAGAGATGGATATGAATTCATAGGATGGGGAGTCAATAAAGATGCTACTTCTCCAGAATATGATAATAAAGACACAATCAATAATTTGACATCAAAAAATAATGAAACAGTTACAATATATGCTTTATGGAAAAAGACAATAACAATAACATATAATGCAAATGGAGGAGAAGGAGTTCCAGCAACTCAAACAGGTACATTATATAATTCACAAGCAACAGCAAATATAAAAATAAGTAGTACAATTCCTACAAAAGAAGGATTTACATTTAATGGTTGGACAGATGATCCAGATTCTTCTGAAGTAAAATATGTAGCAGAAGGAACATATGGATTTAGTGATAGCACAGTATTATATGCAGTATGGGGAACAAACAGTTATACTTTAACAGTAAATCCAAATGGAGGTACATGGAGAGGTACAGAAGAAAATAGTAATTTAGAAGGAAAATATCAAGAGACAATTAATATTGAACAACCTACTCCACCTGCTGGATATACAGTTACATTTAATGGAAATGGTGGAGAAGTAGAAACAACAACAGTAACAGCTTCAAAGAAATTTGTTGAGTGGACAGAAGAAGGCCCAGGAGCTATTAATGGTTCATTATATACATTTGGAGCAGGAAGTGGAGCTTTAACTGCAAGATATGAAACAGAAAAAATTATATTGCCTACACCAGTAAAAGATGGATATCATTGTGATGAATGGTCAAAAGATCCAGAAGGAACAGACCCAGTAGGAAAACCAGGAGAAGAATATGAACCAAAAGATGATGAAACATTATATCCTGTTTGGACAGCAAATTCATATACAGTAAAATTAAATGGAAATGGTGCTACATCAGGAACAATGGCAGATATGAATATGACATATGATGTATCACAAAAAATACCTACAAATACTTATGTAAGAAATAATTATACATTTATAGGATGGAATACAGATAAAGATGGAACAAGTGCAATATATCAAGATGGCGAAACAATAAATAACTTAACAACAGAAAATAATGAAATAGTAACATTATATGCAATGTGGGAAAGAACAATAACAATCACATATGATGCAAATAATGGAGAGAATGCACCTGCTAATCAACAAGGAGTAATGTACAATGCTCAAGCAACAGCAAGTATTAAACTTACAGAGGATATACCATCAAGAATTGGATATTCATTTATGGGATGGACAGATTCAGCAGATTCAACAACTGTAAAATATCAACCAGGAGGAACATATTCATTTAGCAATGATACTACATTATATGCTGTATGGGGATTGGAAAAATATGATTTAATAGTAAATCCAAACGGAGGAACTTGGAGTGGAAGTCAAGAAGAACAAACTATAAAAGGAGATTATGGTTTAACAACTGAAATTTCTAATCCAGTACCACCAACAGGACATACAGTAACATTTAATGGAAACCAAGGAAATTCTGAGCAATCTAATATAGTTGGAACAAAATCATTTACAGGTTGGACAGAAGATGGACCAGGTAGTTTAAGTGGAACAACATATACATTTGGAACAGGTGATGGAACATTAAAAGCAAATTATAAAGATGATGAAATCACATTACCAAATGCTTCAAGAGAAGGATATACATTTACAGGTTGGTTTACAGCTACATCAGGAGGAACTTTAATAGGAACAGCTGGAGCTAAATATACACCAACAGAAGATGTTACATTATATGCACAATGGAAAATTAATACATATAATATAACAGTAGATCCAGGAGATGGAACTTGGAGAGGTAGTGAAGATCCAACAACTATTAAAGGTGATTATGGATCATCAATAAAAATTGAAGATCCAATACCACCAGATGGACACACAATAATATTTGATGGAAATGGTGGTACTACACCAGACCCAGTAACTTCAGATAAAGTTTTTGTTGAATGGACTGTAGATGGTAATGGAACTTTAGAGGAAGATAAATATACAGTTGGATCAAGTGATGGAAAATTAACAGCGGTTTATGATGATGAAGAGATAATTCTTCCAGAACCATCAAAAGATGGATATACACCAGATCATTGGGAAAATGAAGATGGAGAGCCTGTTGGAAAACCAGGAGATCCTTATAAACCAACAAAAGATGAAACATTACATGTAGAATGGTTACCAAATACATATACAATATCTTTTGACGGAAATAATGCAACATCAGGAAGTATGGAAAACTTACCTATGATATATGATCAACCTTTAAATTTACCTACAAATGTTTTTGAAAGAGATGGATATGAATTTTTTGGATGGTCAACAAATCCAGATGATATAAAAGCTCAATATACTAATGGACAAAGTGTAAGTAATTTAACAACAGAAAATAATGGAAAAGTAACATTATATGCTTTATGGAAAAGAGCAATAACAATTACATATGATGCGAACCAAGGAAGTGGAGCTCCATCATCTAGTACTGGAACATTATATAATTCTCAAGAAAGTGTAACAATAAAGTTAAGTGACACAACGCCAACAAGAAATGGATACATATTTAATGGATGGACAGATATTCAAAATTCAACAGAAGTAAAATATCAAGCAGGAGGTACTGGCGTATTTAGTGATAACACAATATTATATGCAGTTTGGGGATTAAATAATTATACATTAACAGTAGATCCAAATGGTGGTAGATGGAATAATACAACTGGAAAATCACAAGTAAAAGGTGATTATACAACAAATACAACAATACCAGACCCAACTGCACCAGAAGGATATACAGTAACATTTGAAGATGAAAATGGAAATACAATACAAACATTAAAGGCTGTAAATCAATTTACAGGATGGACAGTAGAAGGGGCAGGTAGTTTAGAAGGAACAACATATACATTTGGAGCAGGAGATGGATCATTAACTGCAAATTATAAAAAAGGCACAATAGTATTACCACCTGCAGATAAAGAAGGTTATGAATTAGAAGAGTGGGAAAATGAAGATGGTGATCCAGTAGGAAAACCAGGAGAAGAATATACACCACAAGATGATGAAACTTTAAAACCACAATGGAAAGCTAACACATATACAGTAGTACTTAACGGAAATGGTGCAACAAGTGGAGAAATGTCAAATTTGAATATGACATATGATAAACCTCAAGCTTTACCAGGAAATACATTTAAAAGAGATGGATATACATTCTTTGGATGGAGCACAAATAAAGATGCGACAACGGCACAATATGCTGATAAAGGAACAGTAAACAATTTAACAAGTAAGAACAATGAAATAGTAGAATTATATGCTTTATGGAAAAAGACAATAACAATTACATATAATGCAAATGGAGGAAGCGGAGCACCTTCAGCAACAACAGGAACAATATTTAATGCACAAACAAGCGTAAATATAAAATTGAGTGATGTAAAACCAACAAGAGAAGGATATTCATTTAATGGTTGGACAATTACAAAAGATTCAACACAAGTTGATTGCCAACCAGGAGGAACATATTTATTTAGTAATGATACAACTCTATATGCAGTATGGGGGACAAATAGTTATACATTAACAGTAAACCCAAATGGAGGTACTTGGAATGACCAAACAGCTAATTCAGAAGTAAAAGGCGATTATGGTGCATCAGCAGAAATAGCAAACCCAGTACCACCAAAAGGATATACAGTAAACTTTAATGCAAATAATGGAACAGCTTCACAATCAAGTATTACATCAGAAAAAATATTTACAGGTTGGACAGAAGATGGACCGGGAAATTTAAATGGAACAACATATACATTTGGAGCAGGTGATGGAACATTAAAAGCAAATTATGCTAATGGTGAAATAACATTACCAAATGCAACAAGAGAAGGGTACACATTTTTAGGATGGTTTACAGCAACATCTGAAGGTACATCAATAGGAGGTGCTGGTAGCAAATATACACCAACAGCTAATATTACATTATATGCACAATGGAAAGTAAATAGTTATAACCTAACAGTTAATCCAAATGGAGGTACATGGAAAGGTCAAACATCTAATACAGTAGTAAAAGGAGATTATGGAAGTACAACAGATGTACCAAATCCAACTCCACCAAAAGGATATACAGTAACATTTAATGGAAATGGAGGTACTACACCAAGTTCTATTACAGCTACAAATACATTTACAGAGTGGACAAAAGAAGGACAAGGTAATTTGAGCGGAACAACATATACATTTGGAGTAGGAGATGGTTCTTTAACTGCAAATTATAATAAGGGAAGTATAAAATTACCAACAACAGATAAAGAAGGATATGAAATAAATGAATGGGAAAATGAAGAAGGAGATCCAGTAGGAAAACCTGGAGAAGAGTATACACCAGAAAAAGATGAAACATTAACAGCTGATTGGACAGCAAATACTTATACAATAAGATTTGACGGAAATGATGCAACAAGTGGAAATATGTCAGATTTAAATATGACATATGATGAACTAAAAACTTTATCTGCTAATGCTTATGCTAAAACAGGATATAAATTCTTAGGATGGAATACAAGTAGTACTGCAACATCAGTACAATATAATGATCAACAAAATGTAAAAAATCTAACAAGTGAAAATGGTGCAGTAGTTACTTTATATGCAATTTGGCAAAAAACAATTACAATTTCATATAATGCAAATGGAGGAGAAGGAGCTCCAAATAGTCAAACAGGTGTATTATACAATTCACAAGCAAGTGTAAGTATAAAATTAAGTAGTACAAAACCAACAAGAGAAGGTTATACATTTAATGGATGGGGAATAGAAGAAGATTCTTCAGAAGTAAAATATGACGCAGGAAATACATATAATTTTAGTGATAATATCACATTATATGCTGTATGGGGTGTAAATAACTATACATTAACAGTAGACCCAAATGGAGGTACTTGGAGAAATACTACTAATACTTCAAAGGTATCAGGGGATTTTGGAACAACAACAGCAATAGCAGACCCAGTACCACCAACAGGATACACAATTACATTTAATGGTAATACAGGAACAGCAGGACAATCTAGCATAACATCAACAAAATCATTTAGCAATTGGACATTAGAAGGACAAGGATCTTTAAATGGACAAACATATACATTTGGTAATGGAGATGGAACTATAACTGCACATTATACAGATAATAGTATTACATTGCCAAATGCAACAAAAACAGGATATCATTGTACAGGATGGTATACATCAGCAAGTGGAGGAACAAAAAGAGGAGATGCAGGAGGAAGTTATACACCAACACAATCAGAAACTCTATATGCACAATGGGCAGCAAATACATATACAATTAAGTTCAATGGAAATGGAGCTACAAGTGGAAGTATGGAAGACCTAAGTATGACATATGGTACACCTAAAAACTTAACATCAAATGTATTTTCTAAAACAGGATATACATTTATGGGTTGGGGAATAAGTGCTTCAGATACATCAGCTGACTACTCAAATGGACAAAGTGTAAATAACTTAACAACAACAAATGGGGGAACAGTAAATTTATATGCAATATGGAGAAAAACAATAACAATAACATATAATGCAAATAATGGTAGTGGAGCACCAGGAAGTCAAACAGGTTACGCATATAATTCAAACACAAGTACAAACATTACATTATCATCAACAAAACCAACAAGAACAGGGTATACATTTAAAGGTTGGTCAACATCGCCAACTGCAACAACGGTAACATATCAACCAAATACATTATATTCATTTAGCGAAAGTACAATTTTATATGCGGTATGGGATGCAAATAGTTATACATTAACAATAAATCCAAATGGTGGAACATATAATGGAAAAACAGAAAATACAACAGTAACACAAGATTATGGAACTAGATATACAGTAGCAAATCCAACACCACCATCAGGATATAAAGTAACATTTAATGGCAACAATGGAACTCCAGAAACGTCAAGCTTGACATCAACGAAATCATTTAGTAGTTGGTCAAAATCAGGTTCAGGTTCACTTAGTGGAACAACCTATACATTTGGAGCAGGGTCTGGAACTTTGACAGCAAGTTATAAAAATGGCTCAATCACGCTTCCTAACGCTACTAGAGCAGGATATCAATTCGCTGGATGGTATACATCTGCATCAGGTGGATCTAGAGTAGGAGGAAATGACTCAAGTTATACTCCAACTGCAACAACTACACTTTATGCTCATTGGACACCAAATACTTATACAATTAAGTTTAATGGAAATGGAGCTACAAGTGGAAGTATGTCAAATTTAAATATGACTTATGATACGGCTAAAAATCTAACGTTAAATAAATTTGTAAAAACAAATTATACTTTTTTAGGTTGGAATACTAGTAGTACAGCAACAACACCTAAATATACAGATGGAGAAAGTGTAGAAAATTTATCTTCAGAAAATGGTGCAACAGTAAATCTATATGCTATATGGAAAGTAAATACTTATACATTAACAATAAATCCAAATGGAGGAGAATATAATGGTACAACTAAAAACTCTACAGTAGAAGGAGAATATAATTCTACAGTAACAATAGATGATCCAATACCACCAAACGGATATACCTTAACATTTGATGGAAATGGAGGAACAGCTGAAGCAACAACTGTTGTAACAAGAAAAACATTTGATAAATGGACAATTACAGGGAATGGAACTTTAAACGGAAAAGAATACACATTTGCAGCAGAAAATGATAGTATAATAGCAAACTATAAAAATGAACCAGTATTTATTCCAAGTGCCACAAGGAGTGGATATACATTTTTAGGATGGAATACTAGTCCTACAGCAACAACAGCATTATATACACCAGGACATTTGTATACATATACATTTAATGGTCCAACAACGTTATATGCAATATGGAAAAAAGTAATAATAATAGAATATGATGCAAATGGAGGAACTGGAGCACCTTCAAGGACAACAGGAAATATATATAATTCAGCAACAAGTATAGATATAAAATTAAATACTAAAAAGCCAACAAGGACTGGGTATACATTTCTAGGTTGGTCAACATCGAAAACAGCAACAACTGCAAAATACAGTGCAGGAGGAACATATCCATTTAGTGAAGATACAATATTATATGCAGTATGGGAATTAGGTGTAGCTCAAATAGGAAGTACATTATATCCAAGTGTACAAGATGCAGTAGATGCAGTTCCTTCGACTAATGTAAAAACAACAGTAATTTTGTTGGTTAATAGAACCGAAGACTTTGAAATTCCATCTAGAAAAAATGTTAAATTAAATTTAAATAGTAAATCTTTGACTGGAACAGCATTAAATAGAGGTACATTAGAAGTATCAAATGGTACTATGTATATAAATACATCTAACTCTAATAATAACTGTATAGAAAATTATGGTACTGCAAATATCATTGGAGGAACATATATTGCAAATAGTGGTAGCAGTGGCATAGCATTATATCCGTTAGGAAATAAGTCCTCTGGAACAATGAACGTAACAGGAACTGTAAATGTTCAAATGAATAATAGCGAGGGTACAGCAATTTACAATGAGGGAACGCTAAATGTTACAGGAAATAGTGATTCTTCACGATCAATAAATATAACAAGTAAAAGTCATGGTATAGTTTCAGCCAATAGTAATAATACTGCAAAAGCTACAGTTCGTTATGCTACAATAACGGCTTCTACTTCTGTACAGGCAGGTAATTTCAATTCTATTGAAGATACTTATGGAAGTATGGAAGTGTATAATTCAACTTTAATTAGAACTAGTACTACTTCTGGTAAAAGCGCAACATCAACACATGATAAAATAACTACTCCAAGTGCAGCTTATACTGATCAATTAACGTTATATGATTGTACACATGATAATCCAGATATGGGTGGATTTGTTGTAGAAGCTAGAAAAGACAGTACAGGATATTGGGTAAAAGTTTATAATGTAAAAACATATACAAATTATCAGGTAAAATTCACAACAACTTCTGGAACATATAATAAATCAGTTATAGGTGATAGTTCAGGTGAAGAATGGCAAACAAGAATAAATAAATCAGATTACGGAAATAGGACAGGAACATATAAAACAAGTATAGCTGTAATAAATAAGTCTACTGGAGCAACAACATTAACTTTACCTACATTAACAGTTGATTTATAGAAATTAAGCAACAATATATTATATATTTTCATAAAAATTACTAACTTTCAGAAATAATAGCCTTAGATATATAATGATATCTAAAGCTATTATTTTTTTACATTATAGGAAATTGCATTTCCTATAATGCAAAAAATATAGATGCACAGAAAAATTGCCTTGCAATTTTTCGCGTCGACAAATCTTATACGCTTCTTGCTAGACCTTAAAGTAATGTAACAAATATTAAAAAGTAGAGAAAAGGTCTAGCGAAGCTAGATTTGTCCGAAATTTAATCTCCTAATCCAAAACTTACTCCTAAAGCATTATTTATCTTATGGATAACTTCTTCATCTTCTATATGACCTATTTTTTCTTTCAAACGGCTTTTATCTATTGTCCTTATTTGTTCTGTTAAAACTACCGAATCGCTTTTTAAACCACAATTTTTTGAATCTATCTCTATATGAGTTGGCAACTTATTTTTGCTAGTTTGAGATGTTATAGCAGCTGCTATAACTGTTGGACTATATTTATTTCCTAAATCATTTTGTATAATTAATACAGGTCTTATACCTCCTTGTTCAGAACCTACTACAGGACTTAAATCAGCATAAAACATATCTCCTCTTCTTATTACCATTATTTTCACTCCTAATATTATATATTTGTCAAGATTTTAATATTAGTTGAAGTGAACTTATATTTTAATTTATTTTCACCTCATTATATGATATGAATATTGCCTCTTTTTTGTTATCTGAGTTAATTACCATTTTAACTGGTATACATGTTTTTTTGTCAATATAGAGCTCTTTATTTTTTAAATATTCATTTGTATTAGTAGATTTTGTTTTCATTATAATATAATTATTTTCTTCATAAAATCTAGATCCATTATTACTTAAATAATCATTAACAAAAGAAAATAAATCAAAGTTGTTTTCTGTTAAATATTTATAATTTTCAAACATAGTAGCTAAGTTTAATTTGCTATTAGAAATTGTTAATTTATTATCTTTATATTCAATTTTTACTCCTTGAATATTTTCAGGCTCTATTATTTCTTGATAATTATTTTTCTTATCTATGTAACATTGTTTAATTTTATATTTATTTATATTTTTATTACTCTGTACTTCCATTTCAATTATTGCTTCATAAGAACTAATATTTAAAAATTTATTTACAATTTCTTGACTATTATTATTATTTCCAATATTTAAATTTTTAGCCGTATTTTTAATAAAAAATATATAAATAATGAAAAAAATAAATATAAAAAATAGAATAAATAAAAAGAATATTTTCTTTTTCAATGAAATTCCTCCAATCTTAATTAATAGTATTCTTTGAAAAATAAAATATTCTTTGAAATAGTTATAGAGATGAAAAGTATACATCCAATTTATCTAATAATTCTTTTTTTGTTTCTATTTTATTGATTTCATTTCTAAATTCGCTTGAATTTCTTAAATTTTTTGTATATGCTGAAATATGTTTTCTCAATTCTCTTATTGCTACAATTTCTGGTTTTTGTTCTAATTCAAGATTAATATGTTTTTTAATAATATGCAATTTTTCATCTTTTGAAATCTCTGGCAATTTTTGACCTGTTTTTAGATAATATATAATTCTAGAAAATATCCATGGATTACCAAGTGTGGCTCTACCAATCATTATTCCATCTACACCAGTATATTCAAACATTTTTAAAGCTGATTCTTCATCAATTATATCTCCATTTCCTATAACAGGAATTTTTACTGATTCCTTAACTTTTTTTATGATTTCTAAATCTGCTTTTCCAGAATAATATTCTGACCTAGTTCTTCCGTGTATTGTGATAGCTGAAACACCTGCACTTTCTGCCATTTTGGCAAATTTTACATCTACAATGTGTTCTGAATCCCAACCTTTTCTTAATTTTAAAGTTACAGGTTTATTTGTGTTTTGAACTACAGCTTTAATGATTTTTTCAGCCTTTTCTATGTCTAATAATAATTTACTACCATCACCATTTTTTACAACTTTAGGTGCAGGGCAACCCATATTTATATCTATTATATCTGCTAAATCATTTACATATTTTGTGGCATATCCCATTGCTTCCTCGCTACTTCCAAATATTTGAAATGCTATAGGTCTTTTTTCACCATCTGTTTTCATCAACAATTTAGTTTTAGAATCATCATATAAAATTGCTTTACTGCTTATCATCTCTGTGCAGACCAAACTTGCTCCAAAATCTTTACAGACTTTTCTAAAAGCAAGATCTGTAATTCCTGCCATTGGTGCTAGTAATATATTATTTTCTAATTTTACATTTCCTATTTGTAAATCTTTTAAATACATTTTTTCTCCTTCTAATTTTAAAATTCAAATAAATAGACCTGTAATAATTTAATTAGCGCGAAGAGGTATATATATAAAATATAAATGAGTTCTTTGTGGGCGACCGCTGAGTACTGTTAGGATTTTTAATCCTTACAGTACCAGTGGGGAAGAATGAATAAATATTTTATATATATACCTCTGGGAGCGAGTAAATAATTAAAAACGGTTTATTTATTTGAATTTTAAAATTATTACTATATTTACTATTTTACGAAAATCGTTTTTTGTCTTTTACCACTAATGTTTAGTAAAATTCCTAACATTATATAGTTTGTAATCATTGAACTTCCACCATAGCTAATGAATGGAAGAGGAACACCTGTTATTGGTAATAATCCCATAACCATTCCAACATTTTCTAAAAAATGAAATATAAATACTCCCGCGATACCTGATGCTATTATAGAACCTGTAGTATCTTTTGCCGTTTTAGCAATATAGAGTACTTTGGTAATAAAATAAACGTAGATAATTATTATGGCTCCTGCTACAATAAACCCCATTTCTTCTCCAATTACAGCAAAGATAAAGTCTGTTGTTTTAGGGTATAAAAATCCTAATTGAGTTTGATTTCCTTTAAGTAATCCCATACCTGTAAGTCCGCCAGCTCCAATTGCTAGTTTTGATTGAATAATGTTATATCCGGCACCTCTAGGGTCTGATTCTGGATTTAAGAATATGTCAATTCTTGCTTTAGCATGCTCAGGTAATATAAAAAAGTATAATAGAGGCACAGCTATTAGAATTAATATAATTGTTCCAATTATATACTTTTTATCTAGTCCAGAAGTAAATAAAATTACTGCTAATGCAACTATATAGGCTGCTGCAGTTCCGTAATCAGGTTCTTTTATTATTAATAATACTGGAACTAGTACAGTTGCTAAAATTATTAGAATTCGTGTTGGTTTATTTATATCTTCCTTATATCTATATTGAATTTTTGAAATTACAAATGCCAAAAATAAAATAACAAATATTTTTGCAAATTCTCCTGGTTGAAAAGAGAATCCTCCTATATTAAACCAGCTAGAAGCACCATTAATAGGCTCTGTAAAGAGTACAGCTATTAATAAAATTATGAATATTCCATAAAAAACAGGTGATATTTTTACTAATACTTCATAATCTATCAACATAACAATTACCATTGCAACAAGACTTACAGCTACCCATATTATTTGTTTTTGAAATTCTTCATATCCTGTTTCTTGAGTAGCTGAGAATAGTGCAATGATTCCTATGATTGATAATATTATTGCAGAAATTAATAATCCCCATTCCATATTTTTAAGTTCTCTTTTTCTCAATTAAATCACTCTTTTTCCTTTACATTTTCTGATTTAACTTCCTTTTTTTCTTGGGCAGAATCTGACTTTTTAGGCTTTTTGTTTGCATTTTCCTTCTTATCTGTTTCTGCTTTTTTTTGTTTGTTTAATGATTCTTTTTCGGCTTTTATATCTATTTTGTCATCACTTTTTTCCACTGGCTTCTTATTTTTTTCTTGATTATCATTATCTTGCTTTTCTTTTTTAGGTTCGTTTTCATTTGCTTTATTATTTGTTGTTTTTATTTCTTCATTTGCATTTTTATTTGCTTTTCCGACATCGTGTTTTATATTTAAGATTGGAATGTTTGCATATAAAGCGGGAGCTCCATTTGTTCCATCTTCGTTTTCTTTATTTGTAAGTCTAACATCAATAGCTCCTTCGTCTATTTCTATATATTTTTTAATTACCTCGATAATTTCTTGTTTCATTAATTCTAAGAAATCAGCTGATACATTAGCTCTGTCTTGCATAAGTACTAAATGTAATCTCTCTTTTGCTGTATCTCTTGAATTAGATGTTTCTTTTTTTTCCTCTTTTTTTCCTTTTCTTTTAAAGAAATTTATAATGCCTTCAAACATTCTTTTCTATACCTCCATGTTTTGCGTGTTTTATTCTATATTTAAATTTTGTTTCTTTTAACTTACAATTCTAATTTTTGGATTATATATTTTTAAGATTAAGATTTTTTAAATAATCTCTTTAATCTTGCAAAAAATCCTTTTTCTCTTCCTGGAATTGTTACTTCGATTTTTTCTCCTAGAACTCTTTTAGCTATTTCCATATATGCTTTACCAGAAGGAGCCTTTTTGTTTTGAATTACTGGCTCACCTTTGTTTGTTTGTGTGATAATGTATTCATCATCTGGTACAACGCCTATTAAGTCAATAGATAAAAGATCAACGATATCTTCAACATCCATCATTTCACCTTTTCTAACCATATTTGGTCTAATTCTATTTATTACTAATTCTGGGTTCTTGATGTCTGAAGATTCTAATAAACCTATAATTCTATCAGCATCTCTTATTGCTGATATTTCAGCTGTTGTTACAACTATTGCACGGTCTGCACCGGCTATTGCATTTTTAAATCCTTGTTCGATACCTGCTGGGCAATCTATTAATATGTAATCAAATTCTTCTTTTAGTTTATCTGTAAGTTCTCTCATTTGTTCTTCATTTACTGCACTTTTATCTCGTGTTTGAGCTGCTGGAAGTAGGTATAATTCTTTAAATCTTTTATCTTTTATAAGGGCTTGTCTTAATTTGCATTTTTTTTCTACAACATCAACTATGTCATAAACAATTCTATTTTCTAATCCCATTACTACATCTAAGTTTCTTAATCCTATATCTGTATCAACTAGTGCTACTTTTTTTCCTTCTACTGCAAGACTTGCACCAAGGTTTGCAGTTGTTGTTGTTTTTCCTACTCCACCTTTACCGGATGTTATTACGATTACTTCTCCCATACTTTTCCTCCTTAGGCTTTTAAAAACACTATTTTTTACAGTATATATAATATAATGAAATTACTCAAAAGTCAATTGTTTAACATAAAAAAACACGCAAATTCTAAAATTTTGAATTTGTGTGTTTTAATTTTATCTTTTATACTAATTCAAATTTACATATTTAAAAATACATCTTATATACTAATTTGAACTATAATATTAAATATATAAAATTGAACGAAAAGCAAAATCATTGTAAGCAAAAGTTGTAGTATAATAATACCTACCACTTGTGCAACTACCAGCAATGTTTTGACCGCCACCTCTATGAACAAATGGATAGTTATTATCACTATATCTTTCTGTTGTCCATTCATAACAATTTCCTGCCATATCATATATATTGCATCTTACATCATTATTTGTTCCGTCTGTTGCTTCTCCTGTATTTGTTATAGTTTGTTGTAATCTTATTTGTTTTGAATAATCTGGATCTCCTGAGTATTTTTGAATGAATAATATTGCTGTATCCCAAGCATAACTATTTATCAAATTACTATTTACATTTGAGTATAAATTTTTACACAAATTTACTGCTTTCTTTTGCGTTACATAATTCCATGGTTGTTCTCCAGATTTAAATACAAGTTTCATATTTTCTTCAGTATATCCTGTCCAATTATCATTAGGTGCTGTACTTGAATCTATCATATCTGTAATATTTAATATCCCATCCTTAACTCCAGCTTCATATCTGGATATATAATATCCTTTTTTATCTCTTACACTTTGAAGAAATTCTTTTACATTTTCTGATTCTTCTGTATAATAATCATTTGAAGATGAACTAGTATATAAATTAGAATCTAAATTTGAAGGTGTTAATTTAGTATCTATCTTTCCATTGTTATCAAATACATATCTTCCTAAAATTATTTCCCCATCAACTGCATTTTGTAGTGTTTTTCCGTTTTCTCCTAATATTCCATCTACTGGTATCCATACATATTGATCATAATTTTCTTGAACATCCAATGCTCCTGTCCTATCTGTATTTGATGTCCAAAAATTTTCTTTCTTTTCTGTTCCTTCTGGAATATAGTATATTACTAACCCACCGTTTATTGAAGTTTCTCCATCTACTTTAGATACAGTAAAACCTTCTGGTATTATTGCTGTTTTCCCATCGCTTTCGTATTTATTTTTATTCGCTGTTGCTATTTCTCCTGGTTGCAATGTTTCTTCTATAATCTCAAATGGTAAATATATTACTGTATTAGTATTTGAATTATAATAATAGCCATTGTTGTATTTAGCACTTTGTTCCAATTCTAGCTGAGTTTGTCCCTCTGCAAAGTTAACATTTTCTGGCGTTTCAGTTGTTGGTTGCCATACATATTGTGTATTGCTTGTATTGTCTATTGTATCTGTTTGGTTTGTTGATATAACTATTTTATTTTCATCATTTCTACCTATATAATAATATCCATCAGGAATTTTTATTCCATCAATATATCTAAAATCTACAAAATCATTATTAGGTGCTGAATAATCTGTATAATAAGTTTTTATTTCATTTCCTTCTTTGGCTCTAGTACCACCTAACAAAAATATATTATGAGTAACTCTGTTTATAATATATAAATCTGGATAATATTCATTTACTACATCACTATTTTTTACTTTTTCATAATCTTGACCATAATGTAAGGTCAAACCATCAAATACTTGTAAATCTATTACATAAAATTCTCCTAGATTTTGTTTCTCAATATCATTAAAAACTGTCTCTATTTCAGATGATATTCTAGTAACTTGAGTTTTTGCTGGAATACTGCCATATTCATTATAAAAATTAGATATTTTATCTCTTAGGTTTTGTATATCATTTTCTAAGTAAGTATAATTTCTTATATATATGCTATCCCTAGCATTATATATTATAATTCCTGTAATCAAGGTTAAAATAATTACTGTTATTGTTAAAGAAATAAGGGTTATTCCTTTTTGATTTTTCAAATTTTTATTCATCATTAGCATTCTCCTTTTCATTTGTTATAAGTATATTATTTTTTATAAAATTTTTCAATAGAATTTAGATAAAAAATGAAAATACTTGAAAATACTGGATTTCAGAACATTAGTACATAATATACATTTTACGCAGGGTCTGGAACTTTGACAGCAAATTATAAAAATGGCTCAATCATACTTCCTAACACTACTAGATCAGGATATCAATTCGCTGGATGGTATACATCAGCATTAGGTGAATCTAGAGTAGGAGGAAATGACTCAAGTTATACTCCAAATGAGACAACTACACTTTATGCGCATTGACAGAAAACTAAAAAGTTTTTTGCCTATTGAATTTTTTAATAAAAAATAATATACTATACTTAAAAGAGGATTAAAATTTAAAAATAATTACTATTTTTTATTAGATTTGTATCTTAAGGAAGGAATGAAAAAAATTATGAAAGAAGAGTTTAATTTTTATGATCCAACAAGCCTAAAGGCATATAATTTAGATAAAACAATGCAATATCAATTAAATATATTAGGAAGCCTTGATGTTTTTACTAGAAAACATTCTGAAAATGTTGCCAATCTTACTTGTCGTATTTGTGAGAAATTACATTGTAAAAGAGGTTTTATAGAATATTGTACTATTTGTGCATATTTACATGACATCGGAAAACAATTTATACCTCAAGAAATCTTACAAAAACCTGCAAAGCTAACAGATGAAGAATTTGAAACTATGAAAACTCATACGACAATAGGATATAATATATGCATGAATGATGAAAAATTAAGACCATATGCAGCAGGTCCAATTTATCATCATGAAGCTTTAGATGGTTCAGGATATCCTAAAGGATTAACTAAAAAAGATATTCCTTATGAAGGACAAATTATAAGAGTAGCAGATGAATTTGATGCAATAGTTAGTAAAAGACAATATAAATCTCACATAGGAATTACAGATACTATAAAAATTTTAATAGACAATACTAAGCCACATGAAAATGTCAAACCTATTGATGCACTTAATGAAATATCTAATAATGCCAAATTAGGTAAAGATAATCCAATTATAGTTAAAGCTTTAATGGCTGTTGTCATAGATGATATAGAATATGAAATTGGTTGCACAATTGATTATATTGATGAATTATCTAATGAACTAAAAAGATTAAAACAAATAAAAAGCTATGATGATAAAAGAATTAAATCTTCTTCTAATAAAAAGCAAAATTATTATTTAGAGGGAATGAAGATATTTTTTAGAAATGGTGAAACACCAGAGAATTATATGAATGTTTTAAACGAAATTCAAGAAGCATTTATAAACAAAAAGAAAGCAATTGATAATTTATATCAAGAAATTAAAGATATAAAGAAATTAAGAAAAACATTATAAGATAAAAAATAAAGTCTTTGGGCAATGTATTTTTATACATTGCCATTTTTCATTGTATAGGAAAAATCGACTTTTATCTTGACCCTATGTGGATTTTTCCGTATACAACAAGGTTAGGCTTCCTATATTAGTGAAGTACTGCGAAGCAGTCTTCACATGTGTGCGTCGAAATCTTTGATTTCGTTAACGCACGCCTTTCTTATTATTAAAAATAATATAAAAACATAGTCTTAAAGTCCTAAAACTCTTAAAAATATCGGATTTCAGAACATTAGCACATAATATATATTATGTGCTAATGTTAAATTTAATAGTTATAAACCTTGAAAAATCAATATTTTTGTGATAGTATAGCTAAAGAATTGGAGGAAAGAATATGTATAGGACAAAAACATGTGGAGAATTAAATATAAACAATGTTGGAGAAAATGTGGAATTAGCAGGATGGATTCAAAAAATAAGAGACTTAGGTGGAATGATTTTCATAGATTTAAGAGATGAATTTGGAATAACACAAATTGTTGTTAACGATGAAAGTCTACAAGGAGTAGTTAAAGAATACACAACTGAAAGCTGTATTCATGTAGAAGGAGAAGTTGTAGAGAGAAGTAATAAAAACAAGCATATAAGTACAGGAGAGATAGAAGTAATTGCAAAAAAATTAGAAATACTTGGAAAGTGTAAAAATGTACTTCCATTTGAAATTAATACAGACCAAGAAGTTAGAGAAGATCTAAGATTAGAATACAGATTTTTAGATTTGAGAAATGAAAAATTGCATAATAATATCTTATTAAGGTCTAAAATTTTGAAAACTTTAAGAGATAGAATGGATGAATTGGGATTTACAGAAGTTCAAACACCAATACTTGCAAATTCTTCACCAGAAGGTGCAAGAGATTATCTAGTGCCAAGTAGATTAAACCCAGGAGAATTTTATGCATTGCCACAAGCACCACAACAATTTAAGCAATTACTTATGGTAGGTGGATTTAATAAATACTATCAAATAGCACCATGTTTTAGAGATGAAGATCCAAGAGCTGACAGAGCACCAGGAGAGTTTTATCAATTAGATTATGAAATGAGCTTTGCAACACAGGAAGATGTTTTCAAAGTTATGGAAGATGTAGTGCCATATACATTTGAGAAATTTACAAACTGGAAAGTTGACAAAGGACCATTTATTAGAATTCCATATAGAGAAGCAATGGAGAAATATGGTATTGATAAGCCAGATTTAAGAAATCCACTAATTATACAAGATGTAACTAAATTATTTGAGGATACAGAGTTTAATGCATTTAAAGGTAAAACTGTAAAAGCCATAATAGTAGAAAATGGGGCAGACCAAGGAAGAAAATTCTTTGATAAGATGAACGATTTTGCAGTGGAAGAATGTGAAGCAAAAGGCTTGGCTTGGGTAAAATTTGAGAATAGCGGAATAATGCAAGGTGGAATTTCTAAGTTCATAACAGGAGAGATGAAAGATGTTTTACAAAAAGAATATGATTTGAAAAAGAATTCAGCTATTTTCTTTATTGCAGATGAGTTTACTAAAGCTCAAAAAATAGCAGGATTGGTAAGAATAGAATTAGGGAAAAGGCTAGATTTATTAGAAAAAAATGTATACAGATTTTGCTTTATAGTTGATTTTCCAATGTATGAATTATCAGATGAAGGAACAATAGATTTTAGCCATAATCCATTCTCAATGCCTCAAGGTGGATTAGAAGCATTAGAAAATAAAGATCCATTAGATATTTTAGCTTATCAATATGATTTAGTATGCAATGGTTATGAAATGGCATCAGGAGCAGTTAGAAATCATAATCCAGAAATAATGGTAAAAGCTTTTGAAATAGCAGGTTATACAGAAGAAGATGTTAAATCAAGATTTGGTGCATTATATAAAGCATTCCAATATGGAACACCACCACATGCAGGTGCAGCACCTGGTATAGATAGAATGATAATGCTTATTTCAGATTCCCAAAATATTAGAGAAGTAATTGCATTTCCTAAAAATAAAAGAGCAAGAGATTTATTGATGAATGCACCATCTGTTGTAAGTGAACAGCAATTAAAAGATGTACATATTAAATTAAGAGAAGAAAAATAATTTGTTAGTAATGTAATAGAAAACCTAGATATAAGAGTAAGATAAATTATATTTACTCTTATAATCTGGTTTTATTTTTTTGATAGTAAAATTGAATATAATTTGTTTATAAAAAGATAGAAAATAATAAATTAATAATATAAAAATTTTGTAATATAATAATAAAGTAGAAAACATTAATAAAAAGTAAGGAGTGATTTTATGCTAAAAATGATAGAGTTACCATACCCATTAACAGCATTAGAACCATATTATTCAAGAGAAACTTTAGAAATACATTATAAAACTTTGTATAAAGGATATGTTGATAACACAAATAAAACTGAAGAAAAATTGCAAAAAGCAAGAACAGAAAACAATTTTTCTAATATAAAGTGTTTAGAAAAAGATTTAAGTTTTTTTGGCTCAGGTGCAATTTTACACGAATTATTTTTTGAAAATATGGGACCAGCAATGCCAACAACGCCAAGTGTTGAATTGATGCAACAAATAATAAAAGATTTTGGAAGTTATGATGCTTTTAAAAATCAATTTACAGAAGCAAGTAAAGTTGTAGAAGCATCAGGTTGGTGTATTTTAGCATTGGTACCGCAATGGAATAAATTGGAGATTTTGCAATGTGAGAAACATCAAAATTTAACATTATGGGGTTGCAATCCACTTTTGGTGTTAGATATGTGGGAACATTCATATTTCTTACAGTATAAGGCAAATAGAGGAGAATATATCACAGCATTTTGGAATATTGTTAATTGGAATATTGCAAACAAGAGATTTCAGGATAGATAATTTATTCGCTTAAAAATTAGTGCTAATAGTAAAAAATAAATAGATAAAATTTAAATGTCGAATTTTGCGATGAAAAGTTCGGCATTTTTTCATAAAAAATATTGACAAAGACAAACATACGTTTTATAATATATACAGATTAAAAAATATTATTACTGATTTTAAAATAAGTAATACAATTGTAAAAAAAAATAAACATATTTGTAACAAAAAAATATAAATTATATTATATAATATTTCATAGTATTATTTGTTATTAAATTATAAATTAAAAGATAGGAGTTCTCATATGGACGAAGAAAAATTAAATAACAATAATTCAAATTTTAAAATGACAACAGAAGAAGCAATAAAATTGATAGATATGATGAAAGAAAGGGTTTCAGAGGCAACATTAGAATTCCATAGAATAGGAACTAAATTAGAATTTGATGTATTTGCTAAAAAAGAAGGTACAAAATTTATTGTAAGCATAAGAAGAGGGAAAATAGATAATAGAAAATGCACATATCAAGGTAGGACATATTTTAATAATATACCGTTATTGAGATTAGATATTACTAATTCTTTTCACATAAATTCAGATGGAACAAAAATTACTGGAAATCATTTGCATATATATAATGAGATGACAGAAATGAGAGATGCAATTCCATTTAATATTAATGATGCAGATTTATATACGTATTGTTTAGAATTTTTTAAAAAGTTTAATATAATACAAGATAATTGTGGTATATTGTATCAAATGGAGTTATAGGAGGAAATATAAATGAAAGATTTACTAGATCCAATTAAAGTAAAAGAAAGATATATTAATTGGCTTGAACATGAAATATCAGTTAATAAAATTGGAGAATATTTAGAGATAACAAGTCCTTTTTTAGATAGATATAATGACTATTTACAAGTTTATGCGAAATTGGAAGTAGATGATGAAATTATTTTAACAGATGATGCATATATTATTAATAATTTGCAAATGTCAGGTGTCGATATAAACAGCAGTAAAAGAAAGCAAGTACTTGAAAGCTTTTTAAATAAATATAATGTAAAACTAGAAGAAGATGCATTAGTTACTAGGTCAGGAATTGAAGATTTTCCACAAAAAATTTTATTTCTAATGCAGGCTATGTTGAATATTGATGATATGTTTATGCTTTCGCAAAATAAGGTCGCTTCAATATTTTTGGAAGATGTAACAGAATTCCTTGATAGTAGAGATATTTTTTATAGCAAAGATGTAAGTTTTGTAGGAAAATCAGGTTTCATATATTCTTATGAATATCTTTTACAAAGGACAAAAGAAAAACCTGAAAGACTATGTAAAGTGATAAATAATCCTAATAAGCAAAATTTTCAAAATACAATTTTTATGTGGAATGATACAAAAGAAACCAGAGATAATAATAGTCAATTAATAGTATTTTTAAATGATGAAAATAAAATTGATGCAAGTGTAATAGAAGGATTTAGGAATTATAATGTAAATACAATTCCGTGGTCAGAAAGAGAAAAACATTTAAAGTTGTTAACTGCTTAAAGTATAACTATTTTTTATATACTTGTATAGATAGAAATTTCCAGAGCAACAAGGTTAGGCTACTATAATAATATTATAAAAATATACCATATTAGTAAAAGTTATTGCAGGCATAAATAATAATAATATAAAAAGTGACAATTATGATTTACATAATTGTAGAAATTTTATATAATCTTATTGAAAAAAATTTAGAAAGGAAGGCAACAAACTATGAAGTTGCCTAAGGTAAAAAAAATGAAGAAAAATTATCAAAAAAAAGAAATGAAAAAGCTTTTAGAGAATTCTAAAAGCATGTACCCCGCATTATATTATAATATGCTCCAGTCATTTGGAGTAGATGTGGCGGGCGGGGCTACATCGGAAGAATTCGAAGATATAGTTATGAACGCCCGGTGGAGAAAAAATGGGTGTTCGTATATAACTAAGGACCTTATAAAAGGTCCTATAGTGGCAATTTCCCAATTGCCATTTTATGCAAGATTGACTGTGAGTGAGGATAAATTTATTCCACTTGTAGTCAAAGGCGTAAAAGGAAATTGGGAAGAAAAAAAGTTGGCTTATGACCAACTTTTAAGAATATCTTTGGTTTTAGACCAAAATGGTCG
>ERZ1643246.1615-NODE-1615-length-23982-cov-7.629331_pt1 | contig 23982 bp, 12 predicted proteins | sample MGYA00579265_ERZ1643246 | MGnify/ENA primary metagenome ERZ1643246 (study PRJEB29033, sample SAMEA4952261) | chicken gut metagenome | biome: Broiler Chicken; feature: Gastrointestinal Tract; material: Caecum | place: Ireland | collected 2018 | study: Broiler...
ATTACCAAACAATTTAATTAAATTTTTGTCCAAACTTTGGGGTTCACTTCAATTTCCGCGGCGGGCTTTTGCGCTTGAGCTTTTATGCTTTTTTGTTTTGCTTAACACACGCTTATGTTAAGTTGCTGAGGCTTCAGACCGTTATTACTGCATATTGCAGTTCTGCGAACTACAATTTACCCATATTATCAGTTTTTGCCTGTTACCGTTGCCGTCGAGCATAAACCACACAGCCGTTTCGCCCTCTTGAAGCTCTGACGAAGTCGCGCTCGTTGTCGTTGCAGGTTTAACAAGCCTGGGATGAACAGCATTGGAGAAGCTGCCGAAACCGAAAGTAAAGTTTTCAAACACTATACGGCTGGTTTCAGACAGTTCGACTTCTAAACTGTCACCAAGCACTTCAAAAGCTGTCGTGCCTTTGTTTTCCTCGTTTTTGATAATCAACGTACCGAGCAACTTTCCGTTACCGCGCAGGTAAACGCTGTTTGCGCTTGCGGAGTTGGTGAGCAGGTGCACGTACGAACCTTCTTCAAACAGTATTCCGCCCACGTCTAACGCAGTGGCAACGCCGCTTACGGTAAGGCTTGCGCCCGACTTTACCGTGAGCATTACCTTTGCGTTGAGCGTGCCGCCTGACGCAACCGTGCCTTCGCCCGCAATTACAAGGCTGTCGGCCGAAAGCGATGTGAATTCCGCCGTCTTGTCCGCAGCAACGGTAATCGTGTACACTCCGTCCGCAAAACTTATCCGCATATCTTCCGTTGAAAGATATACAGAGGCTACAAGCCAGTTATAAGCCGTGCCGTTTATTGTGATTTTGGGCAGGCTTTCATCTACCGTTACGGTAAAGGCAAGGCCCGTTTCGTAATGGGTGAAGGTTACTTCATTGCCGCTTTCCACGTAGGAATAGTCCGTGCGGTTGAGTGCGGGGAGCGTTATCTTTGCGCCGTCCGCCGACTCTGCAACGCCCGTTGTGCCGAGTCCGGGCTGCGTTGTAACGGTAAAGCCCCCGTAATCTTTGGTTTTTTCGGTAAATGCGCAAAAACTTAAACCGTTTTCAACACTTATGACCGTTAAAATATTGCGCGTCCCCGAGCCGTCGGTTACGGTAATGTAAGACGTACCTGCCGGCGAATCGCTTACCTTGGAAAAACCGTAGGGATAGAATATAGTGGTTCCTCTGCTCTGATTGGCAAACATTCCCATTGCGAATGAAAGGTTTTCAAACGTGAGATCGCTGGAATAGCCGAGCTCTATATCTATATGATTTGTGCCCGACGACACAAGGCCGGTTTTTCCGCTGTTCGGCGCAGCCGCCACATACAGCGTGCCGAGCAGTTTGGCGTCGCCCGTTATGATTATGCCGTCCTCCGTTATGGAGCAGTACACATAGGAACCTGCCTCGAACACAATTTCGCCCGCAGATATTACCGTGCCGCCTTCGATCGTGAGGCTTGCGCCCGACTTTACGGTGAGCGAGCCGCTTGCGGTGATCCGGCCGTGCAATGAAAGCGTGCCTTCACCCGCGATTACAATGTCCGCCGCCGTAAGCCCGGACTGGTATTCCGCAGTTTTACCCTTGGCAACGGTAAGCGTGTACACGCCGTCTTTATACGATGCGGCAATGTCGCCCGAAAGATACATTTGCGCCGTGAGGCTGTTGTACGTTACGCCGCCCAAAGCCAGACGTTCGCCTTCTACGGCCACATCGAAAGTAAGCCCCGTTGCGTAGTGCGTGAAGGTAACCTTTGTTCCGTCGTCGCCCGCAAAGGAATATTCCTTTCTGTTGAGTGCGGGGAGCACGATGGTTCCGTGCCCGTCCAACGTGGCTTCGCCCGTTTCGGTGAGCGTGGGCGCCTTCGTTACGGCATATCCGCTTTCCATCTGTGCGATTACGACATCTACGCAATAAATTACACCTCCGCCCGTTGCGGTGCCGTCGCTATTGTTGACAACAAGTATCTTTTGCCTGCCGTCGCCGTCCACTATATACCAACTGCATATTTCACCCTCTGCAAGTTCGCCCGCAGCGGTTGCCTGCGTGCCGAAGGGCAAATTCAGCTTGTTGTTTGCGCCTTCGATATTCCATCTGCCGATCAGATACTGGAAGTTCGTTACCGTAATGCGGCTGGCGGAACTCAGGGTGATTTCTATGCCGGTGTTGCGTATTACTATGCCCGTGGTATTGCCGTACGCCTCCCTTGTAATGTTCAGCGTGCCACCGAATACGGATACGCGGTCTTTGCCGTTTGCGTTGAGTTCAATCCCGTCGCCGGAGGCCGTGGTTACGTTTACGGTTGAACCTTCTTCGAAGCAGCATGCGGAAACAAATACAGGCAAGTCGCCGTTTATAACCGTAAGGTCTGCGCCCGATTTTACAGTCAGCATGCCGTCGGACAGGTTGAGCTGTCCGTTGAGCAAAAGCTCGCCTTTGCCCGCAATTATCAGATCTTTTGTGGCGGTAATGCCGGACTGATATTCCACCGTTTTGCCGGCGGCCACCGTGAGCGTGAACGCACCGTCCGCATAGGTTACCTGCATATCTTCCGAAGAAAGGTACATCTGCGCGGTGAGACTGTTATAGGTATTGCCGCCCAGCGTCAGGCGCTCGCCGGGAACGGATACCGCGAAGCTGATGCCCGTTTCGTAATGGACGAAAGTAGTCGTTTCTCCGTCGTCGCTGAAGGCATAGTCCGTTCCGTTTAGCGCGGGAAGGATTATATCATCCTTGCCCTCCGCCTTGGCAAGCCCCGTACTTTCAAGCGTAGGCTGCATTGTAACGGTATAGTCGCTGTCCGGGCTTATAGTTGCTTCTGTAAGCCTGTTCAACCATGTAGTGGTAACGTTTATCATGGAAAGGATGTTGCGTTCGCCCGAGCCGTCGGTAACCGAATAATATACTATGGGGGTTTCGCCGTCTTCAAGAGTGCCCGTCTTTCTGCCCGAATAACCGAAGGGGAACAGAACCTTGCCGTCGCCATCGCCGCTGAACTTGGCTATGCCCCATTCGTAATCTTTTATTGTTATATCCGCCGTGAAACCTATTTCTATAACTACGTCCTCGGTCTGCGCGCATATGCCCGTATTTGCCTTTGTGCCGGGAGCGTAAGTTACATTGAGCGTGCCGTACAGCTCTGCGGAGCCGTAGAGGCTTATGCCGTCGCCCGATGTGCTTACGTTTACGGTGGAGCCGCGTTCGAAGTTGAGCGAATCGGCACTTATGCCAACGCCTTCGGTGTTCACGAGCAGCGTTGCGCCGGATTTTACCGTAAGGTTGGCGGCGGTGAGCGTGGTGGCTACGGATACGGAGCCTTCTCCCTCAATGGTTATGCTGCCGTTTTCGGCATTGAGCATGTTGAGCGTTACCGTTCTGCCCGCCTCCGCAGATATCACGAATGACTGCGCCTCTTCATCGAACGCAAGTGTTGCGTCGGGGATATTCGCCAGGAAATTATAGTTTACGTTGTTGTATTCCTCCGTACGTGAAGAACTTGTAAGCTTAAAAGAAATTTCCGACATTAAAGGCTTTTTTATTGTTATGTTGAGCTCTTCATAGCGGAACCTTGCAATGCCGTCCGAATCGGATTCGGTATAGTCGTAATTCACGTCGTTCAGAACGGGCAGGATCTTCCTTTCGCCGTTGATATTTTCGGCATAGCCCTCCTGCGTGTAGGTGGGCGCCTCGATGAGTTTGAACACCGTTTCGTCCGGCTGAACGAGCGTTATGTTCAGCTCCGTCTGCTTTTCTACGGGTACGGGCGGCTCGTCGCCGGTGGCTTCCGGCGTCCATACATAGGTGAACACTATCGTGCCGCCGTCCCTTGCAAAATTATCGGGCACCTGTATGGTGAAGTCCGTGGCCGAAAGTTCGCGGGAAAAATCCCTGCCCTTTTCCGTAAAGTTCGCCATAACGACGAAGTCGTAAACTTCGGGTTCGGCGGTATCGTTATCGTAATACACGACGTCGTCGGCAAGCGCGGCGCTTATCGACACGAGCTCAAGAGGCAGGCTTTGGATATACTTGTTGTATTCCTTTTCCGCCAGCGCTTCGTCGTAATAATCTTTCCACTCCTTATATGAGCCGGCGATCAGCGCCGCGGCCGTAACGGCCGCGACCACCGCCAGGAATACGCCTACCGCAAGCCTTAACCTTTTCCAGCTGAATCCGGGCTTTTCCGTTCCGGGATTATTCATTATGAAACCTCCTCCCCTTCAGTCGGGACTTCCAGTTTGCCGTCTGCCTTAAGGCCGGCTATATAATTGCCCGCCACGCAGAACAGCCAGAAGGCAAATACGCAACCCATGACGACATCTATGGTGTATATGAGCGGCCTCCACCATACCCACGAATTTATCGAGGACGACGCGCTGTATTTATCGTCCGCGTCGGGATTGGCGGCATACTGACGGGCGTTATAGTCCGCATGCAGCCACTGATACAAAATTTCGTGAACGGAATCGCGCATCCTGTGCTGCATTCTGTTTGTTGTAGCTGTTGTGGAATAATTTATTCCCATCGCGCCCAGCTCTATGTTCATCCCGTAGTTGCCGCCGCAGCGGATAAGCGCCTCCATCCACTGGTGCGCACCGCCCATTGCGTCGGAAGTAATCGCACCGCGGAAGCCCCATTCGCCGCGCAGAACGCCCGTCAAAAGCGCCTCTGAATTGGTGGACTTTTCTGCGCCCACGCTCTGGTAGCTCGTCATAACGCCCAGCGAACCGCCTTCCACAAACGCCTTGCGGTGAGCTTTGAGCACCGTTTCGCGCAAAGCCTGTTCGCTCATCCACGTATTTTCAACGCTCGATTCATAAGTTGCAAAGTGCTTTATAAACGAATACCTGCCGCGGGTATTGAGGCCGCGCACTGCGTTTGACATTGTCGTGCCCGCAAGGAAGGGATCTTCCGAAGGAGATTCGTTGTTGCGGCCGAAGAACGGGTTTACGTGCTGGTCGTTTGCAAATCCCCATACGCCGCTTATGCCGAGCGCGGACATATCGTCGCCGTAGGATTTGCCGAATTCATATGCAATGCGGGGATCCCACGTTGCAGCTATTATTACCATAGAGGGGTACCCCGTGCCGCGCGGCGCGGTGTTGTAGCCCTTTATCTGCGTGGGGCCGTCCAGGTCGGTAAGGCGGGGTTTGCCCACGGAAGCTATCGCCGCGGAGCCGTAGTACTGGTTCATGACGCCGAGCGCCTCGTCAAAAGTCACCTGGTCGAGCACCTCTTCCCAGCGGGGATCGTCGAAGTCGGCGCCGAGCGCCTGCCCGAGTTCGGTTATATTGCCATTGCTATCCGCAAGCAGCAGCCCGTTGTCCGCACCCCAGGTTACGGGGGAAGTATCTATTTCGTTGCCGAAGGCGTCAAGCCCCGTCTGCGCGTCCCACTCCTTCCAGCGGGTCATATCCATGTTATCGAAGCCTGCAAGTTCGGGGTTTCTGGCCCTGCCCGCCGCGCTGAACTGTTCCTGCACGGTTGCAGGGGTGGGCATATCCGCGCGCGATATCCACGGTATTTCCGGCGTGAAATTTTCCGTTATGCCGTCTATGGGCACGGTGTCTATCGCATCTTCGCCGGTAAACAGGTTCTTTACCTCTTCGCCCGTCACGGGATCGTTCTTTATGAGCAGCGTTTCGGCTATGTTGAACGTAAAGCTGCCGTCGCGCGTTTCGCCGCCGTAAGAAACCTGCTTTACGTTGTGGCTGTCCGTCTGCAGTTTGAACAGATAGTCGCCCGCATCCAGCTCGTAGCCGGCGTTGCCGTTTTTGTTGAGGTCGTAGCAGTCGTAAGAGGCGCAGTCGTACATATCCACGGTAACGGTTATCGTCTCGCTTGCGTCCGGCTCAATTTCGTTGGTCTTACCGTAGCCTACGAGGTTTACAAACGATTTTTCTATCTGCCCTTTCGTATAGGGCGCCGTATTGTAGATCTCAACGACGTCGCGCCCCGCCCTTTCGCCCGTGTTGGTCACCGTTACGGTGAATTCCACCTTGCTGTCCGCCTTTAACTGAGCGCCCTCTTCGGCAGACTCGCCGTCGATCTTTATGTCGTCCACAGTCCAGTCGAAAGTCGTATAGGAAAGACCGAAGCCGAAGGGAAACTGAACGACGCTGTCGTAGCCGCCGGGATAACCGTTTTCGGCAGTCCAGACGCCCTCGTGGTCGGCGGTTTCGTACCACTTGTAGCCTACATATATGCCGGCGACCTTGTCGAGGTAGCTGCCGCCTTCGGCATACGTCTTTGTGCCCCATATCGCCGAGGGGTTGGTGAACAGATCGTAGGCGAATATGTCGGGGGTATGGCCCGAGGGCGAAACTTCACCGTAAAGAATGCCGGGAAGCGCGGTTGCCGCGCGCGTGCCCGTATAACCCACATACAGGCAGCTGTCGAGCCCCTCTATGGTATCGAGGAAACCGAGCTCGAACTGGTTGCAGGTGTTTATGAGCACTATTACGTTTTCAAAGTTGGCGCCGACATATGTAAGCAGCTCCTCTTCCTCGGAGGAAATTTCAAGGAAGTGCCTCTCCCTGTCGTAATACTTTCCGTTGTGGCCGTCCTTTTGCTGCTGGTCTTTGGAGCAGTCCGCGCCCTCGCCCACAAGGCGGGAAATCACCACGATGGCGGTATCGGAAAATTCCTTGGCGCCGTTCAGCAGGCTGTCCGAGTACCAGGACTTATCGCTTATGGAGGGTTCCACAAGCGGCATAGCGTTCTGAATTTCGTCCACCTTCCATCCGCGCGCGAGCTGATAGGGCTTTTTGTACTTATAGTACATATCGTACAGGTCCTTGTTATAGCGGATGCCGTATGCGTTGAGCGCCTTGTAGAGGTCGACATTCTTGCTTATGTCGTCATCCTCGGGCAGAACGCCGCCCGAAGATACGTTGCCGCCGCCCGTGCCGTACAGCCAGTCTATCGAATGCCAGCCGAACACGTTGACGCTGCCGTTTTCCGCAGTGCTTAGCGGCAGGGTGTCGTTATCGTTTTTCAGCAGGATCGTGCCCTCTTCAACGATGCGCTGCGCCAGCTCCTGGCCGGAAGCAGTGGCGGCCTCGCGCTCCTCCTCGTCCACTATGGGCTGCGAGAGCACGCTGTCTATAACGGTGGCGTACTTGAAGGCAATCGTATTGCCTATTGAGAGCGCAACTATAAGAATTGCTATAATCACGCAGCTTACGATCAGCGGAACAAGTCCGCGTTTAACCTTTCCGGCTTTCACTTTTTTTGCCATTTACTCTTCAATTTCCTCCGATCAGATATTATCGGGTTTAAGGGAGGGCCGCCCTCCCTGCCGACGCCTCGAATATAGCACGAAACTTTCATAATTACAATACCGTTTGCACGAAACGAACGAAAAACTGCACGATTTTTCACTTTTGCGGCGGACAGCCGCAAAGAAAAAAAACGGGCCGGCTTGCGGCCGGCCCGTTGAAAATGTTCCATTAGCTGAAATTGTCCGGAATGACTATGCTCATCCTGAATATATGGTCGTCTGCGGTGACATACAGCATTCCGCCGTAAGATTCGGCAAGCGCGCGTATGCTCTTCATTCCGAAGCCGTGGTTGCCGTCCGCCGCCTTGGTGGTTTTAGGAAGCCCGTCCGCAGTGAAAGCAAGTTCGCCCTGAAAATAGTTATCCGAACTTATGGCGATTATTCCGCTTTTGCGCGTGACGTGCAGGTTTATGCAGCGCTTGTCGCGGTCGTCCACATTCATTACGGCCTCGATGGCGTTGTCGAGAATGTTGCCGAACAGCGCATATACCTCGCCGCTCTTCATGAACGATATGCTCTTGCCGTCTGCCAGGCAGGTAAGCGTTATCCCCTTTTCGCGGCACAGAAGGCTCTTTTCCGTCAGGATTATGTCGAGCGCATCGTTGCCGGTGCGTATGGACGTATCGTATATGGAGATGAGATCGGAAAGCTCTTCCACCGCCTCTTTATCCGCAATGCCCTGGCCGCTTGCAAACATGCGTATGCGGTGTTTGAAGTCGTGGCATTTGCGGTTTATGAGCTGAATGCTCTCCTCCTGCACGCGGTAGTTCTTCTGATATTGGCGGAAGAGTTCGCTGATGACCTCCTTTTCATATTCGGCGTTCTGTTTTTTGACCATGCTCATATGTATATAAAAAATTATGATGCAACAGAGTATATTGTATATGCACACGAGCAGCTGCCAGCTCCTGTCGCTTGCAGGCAATGCGTATTGGGAAACGGCGGACAGCACTATATCGGTTAGAAGCACCAGCGAGGTAAACCCGATAATGGACAGGTTATTGAACCTGAGCGTCATCCCGAGCGCCGTGCGCCTGTGAAGCACCGTGTACGAAACAAGGTATATGCAGGTATATACAAACAGGTATATTATATACTCCACCGGCCCGACACCGGCTATGGCGCTTGGCAGAAAAGTATCGCTGCCGTACGCGACATCTGTAAACACGTCGGAATCAAACAGCAATATGTTTATGAACGAAAAGATTTCATATGCAATGTGCTGGACGGCATAGGCCGTGACCGCGCAGAACAGCACGTTCGAAAAACGCACCCGAAAGCAAAACCAAAGCCCCGCAACGGTGACGCAGAACAGCACGAAAAACATTATCGAAGAGCCGTACCATGTATAATTTATGCCGAAGAGCGGATACAGGAAGGCTGCGGCGTAGCAGATGAGCAGGGCGCCGATGAGCCTGAGCGCAAACTTTGGCCTGCGCGGAACCGCATAGGCAAGCATTCCTTCCGCCACGATAAGCTCGGTGATAAACAGTACCTTATACCAGAAAAGATAGCTCATGCTCACTCCTCGCAGGAAAAATATTTAGTCAGCGCGAGCATGAATGCCGAACGCCTCGACTTGGCTATCTTGAGCACGTCGTTGCCGACATACAGGTCGGACTTATTTACGCCCGTAACGTATTTAAGGTTTACCAGGAACGAACGGTCGCAAAGGACAAAATCATGCGGCTCGAGCTCGGCACGTATCGCTTTAAGCGACCCGTATCCCACAAAATAATCGCCGTTTACGGTATGGTAAGTTACATTGTGGCCCATCACCTCAACATATCGTATATCGGAAACCTGTATAACGTGCTGCCCGTCGGCGGCGTTTATGACCATGGCGTGCTCTTCGGTGTTGCGCAGCATGCGGAGGGCGCGCTTCATTTTCAGCGCAAGATTATAGTAGTTTACCGGCTTCACCACATAGTCGAAGGCGGAAACTTCGTAACTTTCCAAGGCATATTGGGCAAGATTCGTCACAAAAAAGAGCAGCACGTCCTCATCCTTCCGCCGCAGAAGGCGGGAAGCCTCCATTCCGTTTGTCCCCGGCATTTCTATGTCCATGAAGATCATATTGAACTTATGCCTTTCAAATACCGCCAGAAAAGCATCGGCGGCGGCATAGGACGTTATCGAAATCCGTCGGCCGAGTTCGGAAAAATATTTTGTGAGATATGCGCGGAGCTCGGCCTCCTGAGCGGCGTCGTCCTCTATTATGGCTATTTTTATCATACACCCCCTCCCCGCCGCTCCTTCCCGCGCCGGGAATTATAATAAAGCTGCGAAAGGCGGCGCGCCCCGAAGGGCGTCTGCCTTTACAAAAGCTATTATAACACCTTTTCCCGTTTTTTCAACAGTATAGCGGCAAAAATACCGCGGAGCCATGCAGATACGTTCCGACTTTTACACGGCCGGCAGCTCCTGTATTTTTCATTCAGTTATGCCTGCACACATCTTCCGTTCAGACGTTCCCGCCCGCAATGTAAGCCCCGTGCGCCGCGGGCGTGCCGACGGCCTCGCCCTTCCGCCATGCGAAATGCGGGCCCGTAAAAAAAGGCGGAGCCTCAGCTCCGCCTTTTGTCCGCCGCCGTTATGCCGTTGTGCCGTCAGAATAAGTACTTATTATGTCGAAGAGAGTGCGCCCGTCGGAGAAGGTATAGCGCACGCAGCCCGAAGTATCAAGATGTTCGAATTTTGCCAGTATGTCTTCGTATCCGTCGTCGTCCGGATTGACCTTATACGCGCCGTCGTTAGGCACGTTGACAACTCCCCACGCCATGCTGCCCCACACCTTGTAAGTCCAGCTCGTCCAGTGCCAGCCGTGTTCGTTGAGCAATGACAGGGCGTAGTCCCACCAACGCGCCTCCTTGCCGTAGGCGGTAAATTCGCCCATATACAGCGGCACGCCGAAGTCCCACGATTCTATCTCGGCGATCTTGCTGTTCCAGCTTTCGCAGAACTGTTCGTAGCTTATATTGTCGCCCGAATAGTGATGGAAGGAATAGATGCACGTCTCCCAGCCGTATTCCGAGGGCTGCGGCAGGTTGGCGCCGTCCCAGCACGATTCGAATATTACTATGTGCCTGTCGCCGGTGGCGCGGATGGCGTCGTATATCCTGTCGAAGCAGTCCCAGTGCCTCTTTTCGGTCAGCCCGGCCTTTTCGCCCGGCTCGTTGAGAATGTCGTAGCCTATCACGTTGGAGTTGGTCCTGAAGTGCTCGGCAAGCGCACCCCACAGCTTTACCGTAAGACTTATGAGCTGCTCGTTTTCATAGAACGTGACCTCTTCGGCCGTGTCGAATATCTGGCCGCTGTGGTCCTGCCCGTTCTGCGAGCCGTAGGCGCCGTGCAGGTCGAGTATGGTGTAGATGCCGTGTTCGGCGGCCGCCTCCACGAACTCGTCCAGGGCGGAAAAATCATAGCTCTGCCCGGCGTTTTCAAGGTCGGTTATCGCCGCGAAGTCGACGTTCATGTATGTAAACGGCAGCCTGATGACGTTTATGCCCATCTCGGCGCAGTTTTCGAAGTCGGCGTCGGACCACCAGTTCTGCCGGTATGTCTGCCACAGCCGCTTTGTGTCCTCTTCGCCGAACCTTGAAATGAATGTGCGGCTGAGCGAGAGGTAGTCGTTCTTGGGATTGCTCTTATTAAATCCCGTCATCCAGTGTTCGGTGACGAACAGCCCGCCCGCGTTTATGCCGCGCATGATCACTTCGTTGCCCTGTTCGTCCACGAGTTTTTCGCCGTCGGTCGTGACCATGGGCAGATCGCCTCCGCCGCCAGTATTTCCCGTATTTCCCGTATTTCCCGCATTGCCCGCATTGCCGCTGTCCGCACAGCCGCACGCGGCTACCGCCGCGCACGCAAGGATGGCGGCGACGGCCTTTATAAAGATATTTTTCATGTCTTCACCTCATCTACGATAATACTAACCTATCGGCGCGCGCAATGGAATTATACAAAATTGCAAAAGCGTTCATTTATATACAATTTTGCCGCGTTGACCGAATATAGCAGTTTTTATGACAAAATGTATCTTGACAGTGAACGGATTTTACACTATTATATAGGCAGTGACACCGTCACGTTTTGCTTAACAATTATAAGGAGGTTTACTTAATGAGCAAAAAGACTTTCAGGATCGTAGCCGTTTCGGTATGCGCGTTCATACTCGTAGTCGTGCTTGCGATCAACATTGCCGTCGGGATTTTTTCCGGCCTGATCGACAAGTTTGTCATAGGCTATAAAGACGGCTCGAACTCGAGCGCGGCACGTGCAGAGGGTGCGGCGCTTGCAGAGCAGATACAGGAGGAAGGCACGGTGCTCGTGCAGAACAACGACGACGTGCTGCCCCTGAGCAAGACTGCTACGCCACAGGTGAACGTATTCGGCTGGGCGGTTACCGACTGGGTTATAAGCGGCTCGGGCTCCGGCCAGGTAAAGCGCGGTGCTTCCACCGACTTCCTTGAAGCGCTCACCGAGTACGGCATCGACTATAACACCGAGATCACCGATATGTACGAGCGCTACCGCCCCAACCGCGAGTTCAGCATAAACGGCAGCCATGCGGGCAGCGCCACGGAAGCCAACCCCGGCGGCAGCGGCTCGCTGCACAGTTTCAACTATGAGTTCAGCCGCCTTTACGAACCGAGCATAGACGATACTTCGTACTATACCGATTCCATGCTTACAAACGCCGAAGCCTATTCCGATACTGCGATAGTGGTCATAGGCCGCGTTTCGGGCGAGAGCAACGACAGCCCCAAGGTGCAGTATAAGGGCGACCCCGGTACCGGAAAGAAAACCGGCATGCCCGCCGAAGACCATATAGACAAGACCCGCACCTACCTTGAGATCTCCACCGAGGAAGAGGCGCTGCTTGAATATGTGGGCGAGACCTACGAAAACGTAATCGTGCTCATCAACTCGACCAACGTCATGGAGCTCGGATTCATGGAGACGATCCCCGGCCTGGACAGCTGCCTTGTGGTTGCCACCACCGGCTCGGCGGGCGCCAAGGCGATACCCGGCATACTCTACGGCGATATCAACCCTTCGGGCAAACTTGCCGACACCTATGCCTATGACCTTTCGACCTCCTCCACCTATGTGGATACCGGTTCGGGCAACGACACCACCAACTTCTACACCAACAGCGACGGCCTGTACCCTACAGGCGAAGACCATACCAACGGCAGCTCCACCGTTAAATACCAGGGCGTGGCCTACACCGACTACCGCGAGAGCGTGTATATGGGCTACAGGTGGTACGAAACCGCCGACACGATGGGCTTCTGGGACGACTCCTACGCGGAAAACAAGTGGGGAATAGAGAATGGCTACGACGACGTGGTGCAGTACCCCTTCGGCTACGGCCTTTCCTACACCGAGTTCGAATGGAACATAACTTACCTCGAGATACCCAACAACTCCGCAATAAGCCTCGACGGCGAGGACAACAGCGTGATAAAGGTGGGCGTTACCGTAACCAACACCGGCAACGTGCCCGGACAGGACGTTGTGGAACTCTACTATTCTGCGCCCTACGACCAGATAGAGAAGTCTTCGGTAGTTTTAGGAGCATACGGCAAGACGCAGCAGGTGCTTGACCCCGGCGAATCGGAATACGTTGAACTTGTGATGGACGTTTCCGATATGTGCTCTTACGATTATCTGAGCGTCAAAGTACCCGGCGGCGGCTATGTGCTTGAAGCCGGCACCTATACCCTTACGCTGAGGTCGGACGCGCACACCGTGGCAAACGACAAAGTTGTGCGCGGCGACAATAACGTACACGCAAACGCAACGCTCACTTACACGGTAAGCAAAGATCAGTTCTATCTTGAAGATACCGTTCACAACCGCTTCACAGGCGAAGACGCCGGCGACGGCGTTGCGATAGACGGCAACAGCGACGGCACGGCACAGATCACCTATCTCTCCAGGGCCAACTTCAAAGGCACCTTCCCCGCAAAGCAGGCGGAAAACCGCGCGATGGACGAAAGGATAATGCAATATAACCTGTTCACGGAAGATCAGGCGGAGACGTGGGCGGACGAGCATTCGGACGCGCTGCCCGTTACCTTCGGCGATACCTCCAAGAGCGGCGTCGTTTACGAAGACGGCAAGATAAACGAACTCGGCATGCAGCTGGGCATGAACTATGATGACCCCGCGTGGGACGACCTGCTCGACCGCATCAGCAAGAGCGAGATGACCGGACTCGTGCTCAACGCCTACACTGAAACGAGAGCAATAAATTCGATAGGCAAGCCTGCGACCGTAGACTTCGACGGCCCCAACCAGGCGGGCAGCTTTGCCGGCACGGTATCCGTAGAGGCCACGGGCTTCAGCTCGATAGTACTTGCCCAGACGTGGAACGTTCAGCTGGCATACAGCATGGGTCTTGCGTTCGGCACCGAATGCATATCTTACGGCATACAGGGCTGGTACGGCCCCGGCCTCAACCTGCACCGCAGCCCCTTCGGCGGCAGAAACTATGAGTATTATTCCGAAGATACTCTCATCTCCGGCTCGATGGCTGCAAATGTGGTAAAGGCCGCAAAGAACAAGGGCGTATTCGCATACCTCAAACACCTGTGCCTGTACGAGACCGAGAGCGGCCGCGACGGCATGTACACCTGGCTCACAGAGCAGGCGCTGCGCGAGCTCTACTTAAAGCCCTTTGAAATGGCAGTCACCGACGGCGGCTCCAACGCGATGATGACCTCCTACGGCAGGATAGGCGCCGTTTGGACTGGCGGAAGCAAGACGCTGCTTGAAGACGTTGTTGAAGGCGAATGGGGCTTCCGCGGAGCCTTCCTGACCGACTACTCCGACCACACTAACTTCATGGATCCCGACGCAATGATCCGTGCGGGCGGCGACCTGTTCATGCGCGTGGGCGGCGGCAGCTTCGATTACGAGACCTCGTCCGACGCATTCAACAATGCGCTGCGCGACTCCACCAAGGACGTCGTTTACATGTGGCTGAATTCGCTTGCCACCAACGCCGACTACAACGCCAAGATCGAGAGCGGCGAGATAGACGACGATGTAACCATTCCCACCAGTCCCGAACTCAACTTCCGCTGGTACATCCCCGTGCTCGTGGTAGTTGACGTGCTTGCGGTGGGCGGCTGCGGCACATGGCTGTTCTTCGCATTCAGAAAGAAGAAGGCCCCCGCTCAGCAGGAGACGCAGCAGGAAACACAGCAGTAAAATGACCGCATAAACATGAGCGGCGCCTTGCAAAAGGCGCCGCTTGAATTTTACAGGCCGCGGGATAATTCCGCGGCCTTATGTCATCTGTTGAGATATTTTTCTGTAAAAGCAGTCTCGCTCTCTTCGAGCAGCGTGACTATATTGCTCGTGGTGGCGTCGAAGATCATTCTGGAAAACAGCTCGTCCATGAGCTCGCACAGCTCCCTGCGGGCAAACGGTTCGCCGTGCCGCCTGCGCTGCGCAAAGCCACGGTAAAAGGCGTCGCAATACAGCGCGCCGCCGTCGGAGTACCTTTCATACAGCCCGGAGATCCCCGCCAGGTAATCCTCATCCTCCCATACCGGCAGGCAGGGCAGCAGGGGCATTCCCTGGGAGATATATGCCTGCAATCTGCGCTCGGTCGCCGAAAGGGCGGCGTCGTCGGAGTCGGGGCCGCAGCCGATGAACTGCAAAAACCTGAACGCGCCCTCGGCCTGGGCGTCGCCGGCAAGGGCGCTGACCGCATACACGGTGCCGCGCCACGCCGAACAGCTTTCGTCCGACGAAGGCATGGGCACAAACGCAAGGCTGCCCCGCAGCGAAGGTTCCGCCGCCAGCGCCGCGGCAAGGTCGTCGCTGTTGCAGAACGTGACTGCCGCCCTGCCCGCAGCCATCTCTGCCGCCCATTCCTCGGCGCCGTAGCTGTTGAAACCGTCGGCGAGCCGCTCCTGAGCAAGCCTCCGCACCCAGCGCATGGCGTCGCCGAAGCCCTCGGAACCGAGATCCAGCCGGTAAACGCCGTCCTGTTGCCTTTCAAGCGCACCGCAGCCGAAGTTGTACGCCATGTCGAGGTACAGCCCTCCGCACTCGCCGTCGCCCGAGGGCAGCAGGACGCCGGACACGCCCTCGCCGCACGTTTCGGCCACCTTTGCGGCGGCAGCCTCTACCTCGTCGAAGGTATCCGGCCAGAGCGGCACGCCGTCGTCATCGTAAAGAACGTATCCGCCGGCCTCCTCCTCTATGACTCCCGCACGGGCGAGCAGCGGGAGATTGAGCACCATCCCCGCAGCATACTGCTGCGCCGGCACCCCGCACACGCCGTATGCCGACGTTATTTCCGAAAGGAAAAACCCGTCCGCCTTTTCCGTCCAGCAGAAGCCGTCCATGTAGCCGGAAACGTCTCTGACGTATCCGTTTGCAAGAGCGCGCAAGGCCTCGGCGGCGTCCGCCTCGAACAATACGGGCAGCTGCCCCGAGGCATATTTCGAAACTATGGTGCGGCTGTCGTATACATAGGGCGAAGAGACAAGTTCATACTGCGGATACCTGCGCTCGAACTCCGCCTTGCATTCGGAGTAATACTGCCGTTCCTGCTCGGACGCGCCGTAACGGAAGCCCACCGAGATCTTAATTTTTTCGCTGCCCGGGCCGCATGCCGAAGGCACTGAAAACAACATTGCCGCACATAGCAACAAAACTGCCGCCCGTATACATTTATTTGCAGACATGCTTGAAATTACCCCCTGGGTATGCTATAATGAATACAGATATGTTCAATAAGACCAGAAAAAGGATATACGGAACGCTGATGACGATAGCAGTGCTCCTTATAGTGCTGATCGCGGCGACGAGCATTGCCGTATTTTCGGGAATGTTCGGCAACATCTGCGTATCGATGGCAAAGGACAAGCTCGACCGCAGCATTTCGGCCGGCCGCCTTTACATAGATTCCATAATGTCCACAACGCATACGCTTGCGCTCAACCGCGAAATAAAAGAGGCGCTCGAAGGTTCGGGCACGGGCACGCTCACGTCCGCTCTCGACGCCGCGCGCAGCTATTCGCTGTATATAAACGGGATAACCGTATACGGAACGGACGGGAGCATTTACACCTCATCGGGCCTGACCGATCCGCCGACGACGGAGCAGCTGCGCCGCCATGCCGACATTGCCGAATTTTTTGACGACGGCGACTCTTCGGAGTACGTTTCGCTGCGCAATTCCGACATAATAAAAGCCTATGACGGCACCCCCTATGACGAGAGCGCCGGCATGATAAGCTGCTGCAGCAAGGTATATTCCGATGAAGGCGAGGTCATCGGCTGCATATTCTCCGACATATTCCCCGAAAACATCTACGGATATTTCTCGTTCGAAGGCGACAGACGGCTGAAAGGCAGCCTTGTGACGATAGCGTTCGGCGACGGGTACCTCTTCTCCGGCACGGCGGACGCCTCAGGATATATCCTCGCCGCGCCCGACACCGTGGTGAACGGCAGGCTGGTGGTTTCGAGCATGCGCAATTTTTACGGAGCGACCGTGCGCATAGCCGTGCCGCTGTTGCCGCTGTACAGCGACGTGGCGCTTATAGCGGGCGTTACGGTCGCATGCAGCGCGGCGCTGATAGTCGCCACTCACTTTATCGCGCGCAGGGCGGCGGACGCCACGGACGACAGGCTGAACGCCCTGCTCGCCAAGATGACCGCCTCGACGCAGCGGTTCAGCTGATCATATTCGTTTCTGGATGCGTATGGTGACCTTCGTGCCCTGCCCCGGCGCGGAGCGCACGCTCAGCCCGTAATCCTCGCCGTATTCGAGCTTTATGCGCTCGTCCACGTTTTTGAGTCCGAACCCGCCGAGGTCGGACTTTTTCTTTGAAGAGACTATACCGCCGGACATATCGAAGCCGCAGCCGTCGTCCTCGACCTCGAACACGATGTCGCCGCCGGACAGCATGGTGCGTATGACGAGGTTGCCGCTCTTTTCCTCAAAGGCGTATTTGACGGCGTTTTCGACCACGGGCTGCAAGATGAGCTTGAGCACCTTGTAATTTACGAGGCTCTCGTCCGTTTCGAAATGCACCTTCACCTTGTCGGGGAAACGCACCTTGTCTATCTCGAGATAGTGCCACGTCAGTTCGAGCTCCTCCCCCACCGTTATGAATTTATCGCCCTTGTGCAGGGAGAGCCGGAAGAACTTTGCAAGGTTCAGGGTAAGATTTTCTATCTCGGGCTCGCCCTTCAGCTTTGCCATCCAGGACACTGCGTCGAGGGTATTGTATAAAAAGTGCGGGTTTATCTGCATCTGCAGGGCGTCCAGCTCCAGTTTGCGCTGCGTTTCGGCGTCCTCGCGGCTCTTCTGCATCAGCTCGAAGATGTGCGTTATCATCTCGTCGTACTTCTCTTCCAGCCGGAACAGCTCGTCGTTGCCGCTGAATTTCAGATCGCCCTTCCTGCCGGTTCTTATGGTGCGCTCCACATCGGCATGCAGTTCGGCGATGGGCCGGGATATCTTCTTGGCCCTTACTATGGCGACCACCACGCCCGCAACGAAAATCGCGATCATTATGCCCGTGAGTACCCACGAAAGGACGGTGAACGTGCCATAGTAATAGTCGTAATCGAGTATGCTGACGAGGAAGAAGTCGAAACCGTAGCGCTCCTGCGCGGTCTGCATGGGACTGACGACGATTACCTTCCTCTCCCCGTCCATAGTCGTTAAGCGCATGTCGGCGCCGCCGTCGAGGTCGTAGAGGTTGCCGTAGTAATACAGCCTGCCCACATAGTCCTTGTCGCCGTGCGAAAAGATATACCCGTCGGTGCCGATTATATACGAATAGCCCGAGCCGGAGTCCATGCTGGAAAGGCAGTAGGATATCGCCGTTTCGGGCAGAAAGAACACGAAACATCCCTTTGAGAGGGTGATGCCGTTGTCCATGTGTATTATCAGGGCATGGCAGCCGTCCCTGTATTCGCCAAGAGTGACGCGGTTACTGTTTTCCTGCGCGGCGGCAAACGCCTCTTCCGAAGGGGCGATATAGCCGTTCACCGAGATATACCCGCCTTCGTCCCGCCAGCCGATGTCGGCGAAGGTATCGGTCTGGGCGAGCGCCGCAAGGGTGCGCAACGCCTCCGTCCTGACGGCATAGCTGTTGCCGCTCCTGAGGTCGTCGAGCGTTCCGGCGTTGTCCTCGTCGGTCATGCGCGCATAGGCGTAGGCCACTTCGTCTATTACGGCGACCACGCTGTCGTCCACGTCGTCGTGGTAGGAGAGCACGCTGTCGTACACATAGCCGTGCAGCGATACCGATACGGAGATATATACGGCCGCAAGCATCACGGCAAATATGCCCGTGAGCACCGCGGTGAACAGCAGGATGAATTTGGTGCTGAGCTTACTCTTCTTCATGGACGGATTCGGCATATTCACTGGGCGTTACGCCCACCTGTTCCCTGAACACCTGCCCGAAATAGCGGCCGTCGGAAAACCCCACGGCGGAGGCTATCTCGTTGACGCGCATGGTGCCCTGTTTGAGCAGCTCTTTGGCCTTGGCTATGCGATAATATTTGAGGCAGTCGTTGAAAGTTTTGCCCGTCTCCACCTTGAACTCGTGCATCAGGTGGCTCTCCGAGACGAACAGCTTTTCGGCCGCCCACTTCACCGTCACCTTTTCGGCGTAGTGTTCGTATATGAGAGCGAGCGCCGCTTCGACGAGCGCCTTGGGCTTTTCCCTTCCTCCGGAGGGCCGTTCCACGCCGCTGTATACGCCGCCAACTTCGAGCACGGGCGTAGCCGCCCGCCTTGCGCGCGCGGCGGCTTCGCACATGGTCAGCCCGATACCGAACGGTTCGCTTATGCCCACGGCGGCATACACGGTGCCCGCATAGCATTCGTCGAGCAGTCTTCCGGCACACTCGCGCAGCGCCTCGACGTCGGTGAGGGCGGTAACTAAAATAAACTTACCCCCCCCCATGCGACCTATCGACCCGAAGTTTTCGAGCGCCTCTGCAAACTTGCCGTAAAATTCTCCGAAGGCCCCGTCGTTCACGCGCAGCGATCGGCCGCACACCACGATGCCCGATGAGGGAAACTCGATATTGAGCACGGAGAGCTGGCCGCGGAGGTTGACGTCGTCGACGCCGTCTTCCAGGCGGCTGAAATACATCTCCTTGATATTTTCGGCGCCAGAGGCTAGGCTTTCGAGCGCGTTGCGCTTTTTGCGGCGTTCCTCGAGCGCGGCGAGCGTGTCGAGCACCTTCTTCGTGAGCTGTTCGTTGCCCTCGGGCTTTAGCAGATAACCGGACACGCCGTATTCGAGCGCCTTCCTTACATATTCGAAGTCGTTGTATCCGCTGTAAAAAATTATGGCGCCGTCGAAGTCGGCCTCGGCCAGCCTTTCGGCAAGCTCCAGCCCGTCCATCACCGGCATGCGGACGTCGGATATTATGAGGTCGGGGGCGTACTTTTTTACGGCTTCGAGGGCCTGTTTGCCGTTGTCGCACTCGGCGACGACCTCTATGCCCAGCGAGGCCCAGTCCACCGTCTTTTCGATGCCCTTCCTCACCAGATATTCGTTGTCGACTATAATAAGTTTGTATGTCCTTGCCATGATACGTAAACCTTTGCTTATATTATAGCACAGGGATACAAATTTTTTCAAGTGGCAATTTGATTTTCGGGGCGTTTTTTACATGCAAAAAGGCACGGAATGCATTCCGTGCCTTTAATATGGCGCACTTCAGGCCGACTTTGCGCTCAGCTCCCTGAACACGGTCTGCGGCATGACGGCGCATATGAGGCTGTAGATACTCTCCTTGCTCTCCTTGCATCCGTCCGAAAGCCAGTTCATGATGAGATCAGTTATCGCCGAACAATACAGTTTTAAGGCGAGCAGGTTGAGCGCGGAGGACATGTCCCCGCCGTTTTCGGCGTACTTTTTTATGAGGTATTTGTATGTAAGGTTTTCATGGTAGTGGCGCGCCGAGTTCACGTCGGAGGAATCGAACGCATGCAGGACTACCCTGGCGTGCTTTTCGAACACGGACAGACACTGCTTCATGAACTGCTCCCAGCTCTCCGCATCCTGAGACACCTCGCAGTAAATGCGGTTCTGCAGGCAGGCGCAGCACAGCGAGTACTTGTCGAGGTAATGCTTGTAGAACGTGCCCTTGCACGACCCCACCTCCTCGATTATTTCGCCTACGGTGATGTTGTCGATGTTTTTTTCCTCGAGAAGAACGAGCATCCCCTGCTCGAAATACTTCTTCATATTCATGACTTTATTTTCTCCTTGCAGACAAAAACAAACATTTTCCGTTTGTTTGTATCACGCCTGTATTGTAGCGTACGGCGGACGATTTGTCCATAGCCGCGGCGCATGTCTGCAGACTTTTATACAATAATTGCAGATTTACCGCACTGTTTTTGCGGTGTTTATGCTTTTTATACCATATCCGCGCCACATGCAAAAAACAGACCGAAAACGCATTTCGGTCTGTTTTTTTTGCACTATTTATGCCGCCGCGGCGAGCGACGCGTCCTGCGAATAGACGTAAAGCACATCCATGTTGGGCGCGCCGTAGGCAAGCGCTTCTATCGTGACGGTGTTTATTCCCTCTTTCAGCGTTATCCCGCTTACGGTGACCGCCTGCCAGCAATAATAGTTTGCCACCGAGTCGACTTCGAGCACGATGCCGCCGAGGTCGGCCGCCACGCCGTTTATTCTTAAAATTATCTTGTCCTGCAGGTCGTGCGTGGCGACGTTGCCGTTGACGTCGGCGTCGAAGTAGGCGCTCGCCAGCATTACCGTTATGTCGGCCTCGGCCGCGCCGGAACTGGAAAATCTCCAGGTTATGGTGTTGCCTGCAACTGCGAAGTTGCCTATCGCGCCGTTTCCGCTTGCGGAGGCGCCGGTATTCTCGTATATGTACCGTTCGATGAGCTCCACGCCGTCGCGCGAAGACACACTGTCGCCGAGGTCGGCGTCTTCCGCCTCGTAGATGAGGGACGGCTGCCTGCCCCCGCCGCCGAGATAGTCGTTGGACGGCACTATTGCGCTTTCGCAGGCCGGCGGCAGCGGCTGCCCGGTGTATACGCGCACAGACAGCACCTTTACCTTTTGCGAACACTCCGCCGCGACCACGTTTTCCAGCAGCTCCACGGGCACTCCTTCGAGCACGACGACGTTGACGCCCCGCTTCAGGGATATCCCCTCGAGGTTGACGGTGCTGCCGTTCACATCGAGCGCAAGCTCGCCGGCGGCGACGGGAATATCTTCCTCCGCCTGCACGGTGAGCACATAGTCGGCGCTGTTTACGGGCACGCCGGCATACAGCACAAAGCCGTCGGAACTTTCGAAGTCGAAGTATTCGGAATACCTTCCGCTATATTCTCCGCAGGTGACGCCGTTTATGTCATAGTGCTTTACGGCACGCAGCTCCACCCCGTCGGTATACACTTTGAGCACGTCGGCGTTGGGCATGGTGATGCCCCGTCCGCCGTCTTTGGGGCCTATCTCTATGCGGTTGCTCTCCTGCAGCCGCACGTTCTTTATCACGACGTATCTCCACTCGAAATAGCTGTGCTCGTCGAACCCCGGGAAGGAAACGAAGGTGAAATCCACCTGCACGCCGTTCACCGTGCAATATACATAGTCGCCCATCGGGTCGAGCCCGGCGATGCCGTCCGCGGAATAGAGTGTGTTCGACATCCTGAACACGAGGTCGGCGGTGCAGGGGCGCTCCGCCTCGATGTTGAACAGTATATAGTTGCCCGCCCTTGATATGTTTTCCACCAGTTTGCCGCCGCTGGGGCTGTTGCAGCTGCCGTCGTCCTCCTTGATGTAGGTGTCGCCGTTGTTCAGCCCTCCGGCCGTGCAGACGTAGGCCTCCTCGGCCTCGAACACCAGCTCGTCGGGGCGGACGCTGAATTCGTCCTCGTCATAAAAGACTTCGCCGAAGTAATCCGAATCGGGTGCGTTAGCCGTGATGGCGTCGCCGCACCTTTCGCACTGCGAGACCATCATGAGCAGCTCGTCGCTGTAATGGAAGTTGCCGTATATGTGCCCGAGAGGAGAGATGAGGTCGCTCACATAGGAATACCCGCAGTCGTCGCAGTATCTGCGCGAATATCCCTCGTCCGTGCATGTGGCGGGATATACCGAGTTCTTCCAGAAATGGCTGTGCTCCTTTACCTGCCCGCGCTCCGGAGTGACGGCGACATAGTCAATATTCAGCCGCTCCCCGTCGGAGAGGGCGGTATACACCAGCGTATTCACGCCCGCCTTTACGGTGAACGTGCCGAGATCGAGTATCTGCCAGTTGTCGCAGTACTGCGCGCCCTCGTCTATGACGAATTCGGGGATATCCACGGCGTCGCCGTTGAGCGAAACGGTGAACACCCTGCCCTCGCCCGCGGTAAAGGCATAGCCCGAAGGGTCGGCGTTGGCGACGGCCGCGCGTATGCGGCACTCCGTCCGCCGGTCTGCGGTAAAGAACCACGTGGCGGTGCTGCCCGCATACATCTTGCCCGCGAACTTCCCGCCGCCCGTTATGTATTCGCTGCGGCTGTTGGCGCGGGTCACTTCGGCTATATCCTCGTCGTATTCCGGTTCAAGCACGGCGTTTTCCGCCTCGAGCACGCACGGCGAACCGCGGCTGCCGCATGCCGGCAGCGCGGTCACAGAGAGCGCCACCGCCGCCGCAAGGACGAGGCACGTTAAAAATTTCAACTTCATTATCTCTCCGTAAACGCAATCATTCTGTATAGTTCCCCGCTATGAACGAGGTGAACGGCTGCTTGGCGCCGCCCGTGAGCACGCTTTTGCCGTGCCCGTTTATTACGCTGTTTATGCCGAGCGACCTGCCCGAATCGTCCTCGCTGGGCTGGAAGTTGGCGATCGCCATGTGTATTATGGATATGCCCGCGTTCGAAGGCGCCTCTATGGCGGTGTCGAGCTGCACGTTGTGGCTGTAACATACGAAATATACGCCTATGCCGTAGGCGGTGTGGGTCTGCACGCCGTCCGCCACCTTATAGCTTGCAAAGCCGCGGCTTACCCCGTTCATCCACGCCGACTGATCGGTGGCGTCGTAGGGGGTCTCCGACTGGTAGAAGCACACGAAACCGTTTTCGCCGTTCCACAATGTCTGATACTCGCCGAAGTGTTCCACCATCAGCCCGTAGCAGCGCACGTCATCGCCGTTGACGACCACGCCGTGCTTTGCATAGTTGGATATCTCCTCCCCCTGCCAGCCCACGCCGAACGCGTGGTCGGCGCGCCATACCCAGAAGTTGTCGCCTATTACGTTGTCGGAATTTATCTCCAGCGCGGTATCCACGCTTACGGTGCGCGGACTAAGGGTGCCGTCCTCGCCGTCGGGGAATCTTCCGCCGCCTATGCGGAAAAACACGTCGCTCAGCGATACCGGCTTGCCGCCCGCGTTGGCGTGCACCGTTTCGCCAACGCGCATGAGCATTTCGCATTCCGAGCCCGCGTCGAACAGCACCCCGCCGAAGCACACGCCGGGCACGTCGGCTATCTGCACGCATCCCAGGGTGTTGGAGGGCGCGGTCTGCAGCGTGGCAAGCCCCATGCCGAGCACCACCGTTTCGCCCAGCCCGATATACAGGGGCTCATCCAGCACATATATGCCCGGGGTGAGCAGCAGGTGCATGCCCTGCGCGAGCGCGGCGTTCAGGCTGTCGGCCGTGTCTCTGTCC
>ERZ1643246.1619-NODE-1619-length-23951-cov-7.112362_pt1 | contig 23951 bp, 26 predicted proteins | sample MGYA00579265_ERZ1643246 | MGnify/ENA primary metagenome ERZ1643246 (study PRJEB29033, sample SAMEA4952261) | chicken gut metagenome | biome: Broiler Chicken; feature: Gastrointestinal Tract; material: Caecum | place: Ireland | collected 2018 | study: Broiler...
TAAAGAACGGGATGATCAGCGGGAAGGTCAGATGCTTGAACTTCTTCCAGCCTGTCGCTCCGTCCAGAGATCCTGCCTCATAGACATCTTCCGGTACAGTCTGAAGTCCGGAAATGTAAATGATGGTGTTCATGGCGATGGACTGCCATGCACAGACAATCACAACGGCAATCCATGCTGTCTTTTCATTGGAAAGCATACTGCCGCTTAAGGCATCGCTTCCGATCATCTTTCCGAATTCCGGAAGGATGTATGTAAAGAAATAGTTGAAAATATATCCGACTACCAACGCTCCCAGTACGTTTGGCAGGAAGTAGGCAGCACGGAAAAAGCTTTTTGCCCGGATTTTGCTGTTCAGTCCCAGGGCAAGGATCAGGCTGACCACATTGGTAATGATAGTAGCACAGATCGCAAGGCGGAAAGTGAACCAGTAGGATTTTCCGACTCTGGCATCCGTAAACAGATCCAGATAATTCCGGAATCCTACCATATCATAGTCTCCGAATCCTTTAAAGTTTGTAAAACTGTAGTACACACCTCTGATCAGCGGTACGGTATTAAAGCAGATGAATAATGCCAGAATCGGTATCGTGATCAACAGGAACGTACGGCTTCTGTCAGTGAGTTTCTTCATCGTTTTCCTCTCCTTTCCTTAATTGGCGTCCCCGTGTTCATCCTCGTACTCCTGTACTTCCCGGATAATGTCACGGTTGTATCTTGCCCAGTCGCTGTCAAATTTCTTCAGGAACGCGTCCACATCTTTATTGATCAAGAAGGTCTGGATCTGAGCGTCCACCGCCATCTCGGAAGGATAGTAGTGATCCTGATAGTCTGTCATGTTTCCGGACTCAATGTATTCTGTCATGCCGTCCAGCTCGGAAGCAAGCGTAAAGTCTCCCTCCTTGCAAGGAATTGCATTCTGGTCATCAATGTAAGCCTGGATATTTTCATCTTCATAGAGGAAATCCAGCACCTCGTATGCAGCCTCTTTGTTCTTGCAGTCTGCAGTGACAGCAAACATCAGGTCGACACCGGAGTTCAGTGTATTGCCGTCTTTGGTATCGCTTGCCGGCATTACGAAAGAATCAATATTCATATCCGGATTTACGGATAAAATCTGAGGAACCGCATAGCTTCCGATCGGATACATCGCAGATTCTCCATTGGCGAATGCGGTACATGCATCATTATATCCATAGGCAAATGGATCTTCCGGTCCATAATTTAAAAGTTCCAGATACTTTTCTGCCACCTCTCTGTAGCCGTCAGAGAATGTCGCCTCTCCTTTGTTGACCTGCTTACACAGATCTGCCGGTGCAAGTTCCACAGCCATGGAGTTCCACGGTGCCAGACAGGTCCACGTATCTTTGAATCCGAAATAGAACGGCATGATGCCTTCGGACTGGATCTCATCGCACAGGCTCTTGAGCTCATCCCATGTTTCCGGAATTTTCCATCCATGTTCCTCAAACATCTCCCTGTTATAAAGAACACCCGCCGCATTTGCCACGTAAGGAATTCCGTACGTTCCATCTGTCGGCACAATTTCCAGCGCCTCCAGAATGTCTTTGTAGGACTGTTTGATCTCTCCCATAATCGGGCTGTCCGATACATCTGCAAGGATTCCGGCATCTACATAGTAGGAATAGTTGATATCGCCGCCGATTCCGATGATATCCGGATAATCCTCCCGGATAAACCGTGTTCTCATAATAGTGGATGCATCGTTTGGAGAATCAATGGTCAGATGAATATCATCGTGAGTGGCATTGAATTCTTTTTCCACTTGGTCAAAGTAGGTTGCTGCTTCCGGTTTGTACTGCAGGATTTCGATCTCTGTCTTCCCGCTGTCTTCCTTGCCGTCTCCGCACGCAGTAAGGAACATGGACGCTGTCATGCATCCAACAAGGGCAGCACCGATTACTCTTTTCCCCTTTCTCATAGTTTCTGTCTCCTTTCTTGTCTCTTTGCTATAGTAACATAATTATAACATGTCAATATGCTTGCCAAAATACCTATATTATCCCCTTTTTATACCCATATGCTTGAATTATGAAAATTATTTGAAGTCATCTAGCATAATGGTATATAATACAAAAAAGGAGGTACGGCAGAGATGGATAATTACTTGTTTTCAGTATTTCCAAACGAAAATTTTATTGATCTTGTCATGTATCAATACGGCTGGGAACAGTGTGCACCTGCACACACATTTGGTCCTATCGCCAAGGATCACTATCTGTTTCACTATGTCATTTCCGGCACCGGGGTCTTTTCTGCAAAAAAGCGCAATGGCGAATCTCCGGAATACCACATCAAAAGTGGAGAAGGCTTTATGCTGTTTCCCCAGCAGGTCTGTTCCTACTGGGCGGATGTTGAACTGCCCTGGGAGTATGTCTGGATCGAGTTTGACGGCCTGCGGGTCAAAGAATCTCTCCGGCTTTCCGGCCTTTCCCCGGATCATCCGGTCTACCACTCTCATTCCAAGGATCTCCGGCAGAATATGATGGATGAAATGCTCTACATCGTCCACCACCCGGATGAATCCCCTCTCCACCTTCTGGGACATGGATTTTTATTTCTCGATTACCTGACCCGGTCCATGGCTCCCTTCCAGGTGGGAAAAAGTGGAAAAATCCAGGACTTTTATATCCGGGAAGCCCTCGCCTTTATCGAGCAGAATTTTCAGAATGATATATCCGTGGAGGACATCGCTGCCCAGTGCGGACTGAACCGCAGCTACTTCGGCACCATCTTCCGCCAGGCGCTGCGCAGGACTCCTCAGGAGTTCCTGATCCAGTACCGGATGGTCAAAGCCGCAGAGCTCCTGAAGATGACCAAACTGTCCATTCAGGATATTGCAAATGCGGTAGGCTACGCAAACCCGCTGCATTTTTCCAGAGCCTTTAAAAAAGTGTACGGAACCTCGCCCCGCAGCTGGAGAAATGAAAATCAGATTCACCAAAAATAGAAAAGACCTTTCGTCCGGTTCTCAAACCAGACGAAAGGTCTTTATTGATTTTCCTATTTGAAAACGCTTTGTTCTCTGTTCCGGTGGACCTAGGCTACAACCAGTCCCTCTTTTTCCATCACATCCACCACTTCTTTTACATATTTCGCGCAGAGCTCATCGGTAGATGCCTCCACCATGACACGGATAACCGGCTCGGTGCCGCTCTCCCGGACGAGAATTCTTCCATCATCTCCAAGAGCTTCCGTCACATGCTCGATGGCTTTGACTACCTCCGGGTTCTCCCTTGCCGTCTTTTTATCTGCCACCCGCACATTCTGCAGCAGCTGCGGATAAATCCGAACTTCTTCCGCCAGCTTTCCAAGGCTCATCTTTTTCTCCAGAATCACTTCCATCAGCATCAGGGAAGTCAGAATTCCGTCACCGGTCTTTGCATATTTGCTGAAGATGATATGTCCGGACTGCTCTCCTCCAAGCACATAACCGTTGTTCATCATATTTTCAAACACATATTTGTCTCCGACCGCCGTCTTTTCATACTTCATGCCGATCTTATCGCAGGCTTTATAAAGTCCCAGATTGGACATGATGGTAGTGACGATAGTATTGCCGTTTAAGCGTCCCTGCTCCATCAGGTACTTGCCGCAGATATAGAGGATCAGATCACCGTCGATGAGGTTGCCGTTCTCATCCACTGCAAGACACCGGTCCGCATCACCGTCATAGGCAAATCCTACATCCAGATGTTTCTCCCTGACATGGGCCTGAAGCCCTTCAATATGCGTAGATCCACAGGCCGTATTGATGTTGGTGCCATCCGGGTTATTATTGATGACATACGTCTTTGCTCCCAGGGCATCAAATACACTTTTTGCAATGGCAAAGGCACTTCCATTGGCACAGTCCAGGCCAACCTTCATATCTTTAAAGGAACGGGTCGCCACAGAAATCAGATGTCCGATGTAGCGGTTCCGTCCTGCCGCATAGTCGATGGTACGTCCGATCTCATCCCTTGTGGCCAGCGGAAGCTCCGGAATCTCTCCGTCAATATAGGCTTCGATTTTGTTCTCTACTTCGGCTTCCATCTTATATCCCTTGCCGTTGATAATCTTGATGCCATTGTCATAGAACGGATTATGGCTCGCGGAAATCATAATGCCGCAGTCAAAATCTTCTGTACTTGTCACATAGGAAACGCTTGGCGTCGTCGTCACATGAAGGAGATATGCATCCGCACCGGAAGCTGTCAGACCTGCCGCAAGAGCATACTCAAACATATAGCTGCTTCTTCTTGTATCTTTTCCAATGACAATCCGGGCTTTGTGTTCCTGTCCGTAATACCATCCCAGATATCTTCCCACCTTAAATGCATGCTCTACTGTCAGTCCTATATTGGCCTCTCCCCGAAAGCCATCTGTTCCAAAATACTTTCCCATATTTCCTGCTCCTTTATAAAATTTGTTTTATCTGCCGTTTTTTTTGCACAATCGTGCCGCCTTTTTTATTATATCCGGCTCAGCTTTGTTTTGCAACCATTTTATGATTTCCCCTCGGAAACTTATTCCATTTCCCCACATCCAACTACGGTTCCAAATATTTTTCAGTTTTTTTCAAATTCCTGTTGACAAAGTGTTCTGGAGATGGTATTCTTTCATCAGTTAGTTAATACTAACCAAAACAAACGGGTAGTTATACCTAATCCGTTTCTTTTTTTCTTCCTTAGTTAGCTTTTACTAACTCCCGTTGAAAGGAGGTACTGGGATGTTTGATCAAAAATTAGTCGAACATTGTTCCGCTGTCCTGGCTGGTTTGAAGACAGCGAACCTGTTTTCCTATACGATGGGTCCGGATGACGATGTCCATCAGCTGACTGCTGACTGGAACCGGATGCTCCATCAAAAAGGAATTACTCTTTTCATTCTCAAAGAAACGAATCAAAACGCGCTTATTTATGTCTGCCGTCCCGGCAGGCTCCAGGCCGACTTGAAACGGGAGTGTGTAAAAGACTTTTTAACACGTTATGGATATACGGAGTTTACAGCCGAACAGGCAATCCAAAAACTAAAGGAACGGCTCCGGGATTCCGACGGGTTTCCCCATGAAATCGGCCTGTTCCTCGGATATCCTTTCTGCGACGTGAAAGGATTTATCGAAAACAACGGAAAGAACTGCCGGGCCTGCGGGTTCTGGAAAGTCTATGACAATGAGACCGAAACGCTGCGTCTCTTCCAGAAATTCATCAAATGCAGGGAAGTTTACACACGGCTGTTCCATTACAGACAACGGTCTATCCAGCAGCTCGCTGTTGCTGCTTGTGAATAGAAATTCATTCATGCAAAAGTATTAAGTAACTGATTGTAACAGGAGGTAACACACATGAGTCACATTGCTGTAGTATACTGGAGCGGTACCGGACATACCAAAGCCATGGCTGAAAAAGTCGCGGAAGGCGTCACTTCGGCCGGCGGAACTGTCACGGTACTTGCCGCCTCTGAATTTCATGCTTCCATGATGGATGATTACGATGCCATCGCATTCGGATGCCCTTCCATGGGCGCCGAACAGTTGGAAGAATCAGAGTTTGAACCGATGTTCCAGGAATGTACATCCAAATTAAACGGAAAGAAAATCGCATTGTTCGGCTCCTACGGATGGGGAGACGGAGAATGGATGCGTACCTGGGAAGAAGACTGCAAGGGCTATGGAGCCATTCTTGCAAAAGAGCCGGTCATCTGTAACGAAGAACCGGACGCAGACGCCGAAGGCGCCTGCATGGAACTTGGAAAAACTCTTGTATAAGATTTTATATAAAAGTTTTTTAATAATGTGTATCTCTCAAAATGTTTCCTAAAAATTCGAAAAAACACACCGCCCGGTGTGTTTTTTCATGCGCTCCTGCTGAGACGTTCTTTTTGACATTCCCCGTTCCAGAAGGTAGAATAAAACCATAACAATTCTGTAACTGTCACAGGAGGCTCAATATGAAACTTGAAATACCAGGATATCATACACTGGAAATAGAACATCTGCTTTTGGACTATAATGGAACCATTGCCGAGGACGGCGTCATCCGCGGTTCCGTTCGCACGCTTCTCCTCTTGCTTTCCGGGAAACTGGATCTTCATGTCCTGACTGCAGACACCCACGGCACGGCAAAGGCAGAATGCGAAGGAATTCCACTTCATCTGGATACCTTCCCTACTTCCGATGCCGCTGCACAGAAACTTGCAAAGCTCCAGGAACTGGAACCTTCCCGCTGCGCCTGCATCGGAAACGGACGCAATGATCTTCTGATGATGGAGAAAGCCGCCTTTTCGGTTGCTGTCATGGACCGGGAAGGACTCTATGCCCCGCTTCTGACTCACAGCGATCTTTGTGTGCGGTCTTCTGAAGAGGCACTGGAACTTTTCCTTTATCCAAAGCGGATGATCGCAGATCTCCGGGGATAAGAGACACCTCTGATCCCCGTCCTGATCTGCTCTTCCTTATCAGCCGTTTTTTGTGCTTTTCTCTACCTTTTTCCAGACAAATACTCTGAACATAAAATAGATCACCAGACTAAGCAAAATGAAAATGCCGTACACACCGGCTATATTTCTCAAAAATTCTCCTGTCTCTCCAGTCGTAAACAGTCTGGCCCTGCCGGTCAGCACAGAAAAGAGCATTCCCGGCAGGATCCCACATACCAGTGGAAGCACCATCTTGATACGCATCTGATAGCGGATTTTCCTTTTTCGCTCTTTTCTCGTCATCCCCATCTGCATGAGAAACCGATTCTCCCATTCCCAGGACGGCAGCTCCATCTGGATCTTTACCCCGTACTGAAAAACCGCCATAACATACAAAAGCACCAAAATGAACCCGTATGCAATCTGAGAAAACCGGATCTCTGAATACATGTTAGCCTCCATTTCGCTTTTCACATAATACGGACGGATATTTCTATCCCACATCTGGTCAAAACGGTATGCCTCGTCAAGAAAAGAAAGCTCCTTGATCCATCTCTCCTGATTCTCCGCTCCGATCCGGATACAGAGAAGTTCTGTCGGCCCTTCTGTCAGATTGGCCGGATGGGTATAGGTGTATGCTTTCCATTCCGAAAAGGAAGTCTGTCTTCTCTTTTCCATATGGTCTGCATTGTAGGCGCGGATCTTCCCGTAGACTTCTGCAAAATAACTGTCTGACAGTACAATCAGGTTTTCCTGCATGCCCTGATGAAAGCTCCCGGTCAGACAGTCTCTTTCTTCACTGATGATATTCCGGGATGGAAATACAGCTCTGTAATCGTTTGGATTATAAAATTCCAGTGGCTGACCGAATCGCAGCCGGTCCTCTGTTCTTGTCGTATCCCAGTCAATCGTATGGGCCTTGACCGAAACGTCCTGCTGATACACCACATGCATTTCTTTTTCTTTCAGATGCAGTTTCCGCTCCGGCTTTCCCGCTTCTTTTCTCAGAATTTCATACGTAGACTCTGCAATGGCCACATGCTGCCCCTGGGGCCACTTGACACTTCTGATCCCCATCTGCATGATCTGACTGTCGCTTCCGTACAACGATGTCATCCGCACCATGGGAAATCGAAGAATCTGTGCCTGGCAGGTTTCACCAAGCTTCTGGATCTTTGGGAGATCTTCTTCGTACACCATGCAGACAACATCGTATGGATACATGGATTCTACATTCTGGTTTATTTGGGATGCCGCGAACGGCGGCGCAAAGACCGCAAACAGCAAAAAATACAGTGCCGACATAAAAAACAGTCGCCAGAACTGACTCCAGAATCGCTTCTGAAATGGTCTCCCATCAAAAATCCGCACATCAAGTCTCCGCTTCCCTGCCAGTACCCCAACAGCCATTCCCCCTGCCAGAAAGAAAAAAAGTCCTGCAATGCTCAACAAATGAATGTACATGCTCTCTGCCCATTCCCGCATGGAATACCAGACGCCCCCGGCCAGAAACAGCGCTCCACCTGCGACAATCCAGACAACGCATCCCCACCCCGGCCGTTTTTCTTCCCTTTTTTCCGCATTCCGGTCCGTATTTTCCCCCAGGGACAGGATCTGCTCCTGGTTCAGCCCAAGAGCAGCCACAAGAATGAAAATATAGATCAGAACTGCCAGCACCAGAATACGGATGTCTACTGCCCCCGGAAACGTTCCTCCCTTTTCTTCTGCCTGCAAAAGCTGTTTCCGGAACACTGCCGCACCCATACATCCAACCGCCATTCCCGGAATCGCCGCTGCAAGAGCATTCCCTGCCGCTCCAAGAAGAACTATCCTCCAGGCAGTATGTCTTCTCATTCCGAGAATTGTCAGAATCCGGTATTCCTTTTTCTGCTCCCGGATAAACCAGGAAAACAGCAGCGTCATCATAAGAAGACAGCAGCCTCCCATCACCACGCCCAGACTCCGAAAGAGTCCGTAGAGTCCCTCACCGGTAATGCTGCTCTCCATCGTGTATCTACTCTCCATCAGCCGATATCCGGACAGGACAAAACAGATCACCGCCACCAGAAATGCTTCTGATATGATCACCAGCACCTGGGCAGTCATCTGCTCCCTCCACATCCGCCGGATGATCTGATACAGTTCCTTCGGATATTTTCCCGGAAAATACAATGCCTGTCTTCTTCGTTTTTTCTGCTCTTCTTCTTTCTCCTTCGCCCTGGTCCAGGCCTCTTCTCTCTCTTCCTGCTCTTCCTGATACCGGACGTACATAAACTCGAACACTGCATACGCTGCCGGCAGCAGGCCATATAATTGTCCCATGTACATCATGGTACAGACATCCAGAAAAAAGAGACATGCCGGGAGTTTGTACAGGATTCCCGTCTCCTGATGCCGGATCAAGAGTACAAGACGGATCAGATAACATACCGCTGTCACTTCCAACAATCCAACAATCCCATATACCAGATGCCACTCCGGTTTTCGGAGCAGTTCATCCACAATCTCCCATACCTTCCGATAGTTCCCTCTGTCCGCATACGAAAGAATCTGAACCAGAACCGGAACAAGAACGCCTGACACCATCTGAACGACCCGGATCTTTTCCTGGGCGGTCCTTTTTCTTTTTTTCATTTATCTTTCCCTCCTTCTTCTGTATAGACACCGAAAAGGAGAAAAATATGACAGATTTTTTCTTCTTTTTAAAATAGAGCGTTCCGTAGACGGAAACGCCAGGTACGGTCGTTTTATCAAAAAAAGAATCCCTGGTCTGGGATTCTTCTCTGAGAGCAGTGCTACCGGCTCTCTGGCTCTATAATCAGGCGTCGCCCTTCTACCTTCCCGACAATGACAGGGCTCCCTTCTTTTAACGTATCTTTCGTCTGCTCATAATAAAAAACCGGCTTTGATCGATGCTCTCCGTAAAAAACGGCTCTTCCCCTGTAAGAAGTATCCCTGCTCAGTACTCCTTCCCGGAACAGATACCGGTTTGCAAATCGCCACTGCTTTTTCATGACCGCTGTCCGCACTGCCAGGGCCAGCAGTCCTCCGATGGCAGCCAGCAACATCCACTCTTCCCAGGACTGAGCCGCGATTCCAGTCCCGATCCCACAGATGTATGTGGAATTCCACAGCGTCACATTTCCTTCTTTTGTCCGTATGGAATACAACTCCTGTGTCCCCATCCAGATTTCAAATGCGGAAAAAAACATTCCAAATCCATAAATACCCAATAATCCCAAAAACCGTTCAATGGGAGCAGGCATTTTTTCAAAATAAAGGTCATGTTCAATAAATACCCAGTGAAGAAGAAAGGTCAGAAAACCAGTGAAAAAGACGGTCCAGAGGGTCTGGACATCCAGCCCCGGCGGATGGCACTGGTTCAGCTTTCTCCCCAAAAGTTCCGGATTTCCAAGATCTTCCACTGCTTTTTTCTCCGCCAACGCTTCCGAAAATCCCATCTTCACGTAGTATTCCTGCTTATCTTCCAGATGTTCCAGGATTTCCTGCCCGGCCTGCTCGCCGGTATCCGTATCCAGAAAATATCTCCGCATTTCCCGCACAAACTTATCCTTCTCCATGGCAAAGCCCCCTCTGCGCTTCTTGTTGTCCGCCGTCTTTTCCAGTCGCACGCTTTGCCTTTCCGGCAGTTGTAATCTCATAGAACATCCGCTCTTTCCCATTTTTCTCTCCTCGTCTGCAGGAAAGAAGATGCTGCTCTGTCATCCTGTGCAGGAACGGATACAGCTCTTTTTCATTGACCACTTCTGCTCCCATTTGCCCGGCTTCCTCCGTCAGTTTCATGAGAATCTCAAATCCGGACATTGGCTCCTTTTGAACCACATCCAGAATACGAAGAATCTGTTCTTCCTCTCTTTTGCTCTCCTCTGTGCTCCGGCATGTCTGCTCCAGCACCTGTTCCATCATACGGTTTGAAAATGTCATTCCGGACAGTTCCTGATCCATCTTCTCTTTTATTCTTCCCATAATCCGTCCTCCTTCAGGCGGTTTTTCAACAGGTCTCTTCCACGCTTCAGCCGCTGCAGCACTGCCGCCTCCTGTATTTCCAGAATCTCGGCAATTTCCTTTACCTTCAGCTCTCTGTAATAGTATAAGACAATGACCTCCCTGTATCGATCCGGCAGACTCAAAATGGCAGGTACGAGAATCATGCCGTCCTCAGCCATCTCGTAACTGCCATCCCGATGTTCTCCCTCCTCCAGGGAAGTCCGTTCTTTTTGAAACCAGTTCTTCCGGATATAGTTTTTACATACATTTGCCGCAATCCGGGTAATCCATGTTTTCTCCGAGGACCTCCCCGGAATGTCTCCATGTGCTCATACACTTTGACGAAGGTTTCCTGGGCAGCGTCCTCGGCCAGATACCGGTCCTTCAGGTACAGATAACAGGTGCGCAGAACAGCATCGCCATATGCTTCCATCCAGACTTTGAGTCTTTCCTTTTTCCACTCCGGCTGCATGTCCTGTCTCTCCTTGCTTTTCCGAATCTGCTTCTAGTGGTGGAACAGACGAATGCCGGTAAAGGACATCACCATTCCGTATTTGTTGCATGTCTCAATGACATGGTCATCTCTCACCGATCCACCCGGCTGAGCGATATACTTGACGCCGCTCTTATGTGCCCGCTCAATATTATCGCCAAACGGGAAGAATGCATCGGATCCAAGAGTCACATCGGTCATCTGATCCAGCCATGCTCTCTTTTCTTCTACTGTGAACACTTCCGGTTTTACCTTGAATGTCTTCTCCCAGACACCGTCCGCCAGAACGTCCATGTACTCATCTCCGATATAAAGGTCAATGGCATTGTCCCGGTCTGCACGTCCGATACCGTCTACAAACTGGAGGCCCAGTACCTTCGGAGACTGGCGCAGGAACCAGTTGTCTGCCTTGTTTCCTGCAAGTCTGGTGCAGTGGATACGGGACTGCTGTCCTGCTCCGATACCGATTGCCTGTCCGTCTTTGACATAGCATACCGAGTTGGACTGTGTATATTTCAGGGTGATCATGGAGATTGCCATATCGATCTTCGCCTGCTCTGTCAATTCCTTATTTTCCGTAACGATATGAGAGAAGAAGTCATCGTCAATCTTCAGCTCATTTCGTCCCTGCTCAAAGGTAATACCAAACACGTCCTTATGCTCAATCGGTGCCGGCACGTAATCCGGATCGATCTGGATAATATTGTAATTTCCTTTCTTTTTCTGCTTCAGAATCTCCAGTGCCTCCGGCTCATACCCCGGCGCAATGATTCCGTCGGATACTTCTCTTTTGATAATCTTTGCCGTGGAAACGTCGCAGACATCAGAAAGGGAAATAAAGTCTCCAAAAGAGGACATCCGGTCCGCTCCTCTTGCTCTTGCGTACGCACATGCAAGCGGGGAGAGCTCTCCCATGTCATCTACCCAGTAAATTTTCTTTAATGTATCGGAAAGCGGAAGTCCTACCGCTGCTCCGGCCGGAGATACATGTTTGAAAGAGGTCGCCGCCGGAAGTCCGGTTGCCTGCTTTAATTCCTTTACAAGCTGCCATCCATTAAAGGCATCCAGGAAGTTAATATATCCCGGTTTTCCGCACAGTACTTTGATCGGAAGCTCTTTGTCGTCCTTCATAAAGATTCTGGCCGGTTTCTGATTCGGGTTGCATCCGTATTTTAATTCTAATTCTTTCATTTTCATCCGCTCCTATTTGTTCTTGTTTACAATCTTTGTCTCATAGTTTCCTGTCTCAATGTCAATGTAACGTACAAAAAGAGAAACCTTGTTCTCCTCATTGAGACTTTCCCAGAGAAGGTTTGTGAAGCTTTCGATGTCATCCGGCACGGCGATCCGTTTCGGCTCTCCCTCAAAGCTTGGAAGCGGGTTTCCGTCACATTTGTATGTGTGGATAAAATGTCCTTCTCCTGCCGCCGGGTTATTGTACGCAAAGGTAAATCTCTGGCAGCTCTCCGGTCTTCCGTTATCGCTTTTTAAAATGGACATTGCATAGTTGTACGTTCCATTTTCAATGTGCATGATCCCGGAAATACGAGGAGTGTAATTCGGCGCGTCCGGCTCGAATTCCCTGCTTCTTAATGCCTGTTCAAATGTAAGCTGCTTGTCCATCCCTTCGTAGATCGTATCGGTCTGATCGCCGTTTGTCACGATGGTCTTATTTCCAAGCACACGCACCGGCGCGTAGATGATCAGGCTTGGATCTGTCAGTTTGGACTCATCAAATGCCTGTGTGCGGATTCCTGCTCCATCCTCCACAAAGATCCGATTCCGGCTGTTTTCGCTGCGTCCCATGATAAAATAAGCCGTCACTGCCTTCTTGCCGTCCGGTGTCTTTCCAATGATAATTCCACGTCCTGGGTAAGAATTCCCCTTCAGTTCCTGTTCGATCGATAACATTTCCATGAATTTTCTCCTTTGCCGTTTGTTTTTCATCGTTCTCTTTCATTATAACGCAAAGGGGACCGGTTATTCCAGTGGAATCGGCCATCTATATGTAAGTATTTCTAATGAACATTATATGGTTTCTCTTATCAACCGACAGATTCTGCAAAACAAAACACCCTGCCTGTCCTGAAAGCAGGGTGCTGTTTTTCACTTTTCCTACAAAAATGCTTTGTAGGTTTCCACATTTTTCTCTTCAAATTTATACAGTTTCCTCATCAGCCGCAGGATTTCCGTATCCGCGTCCTCATATTTTCGCAGATCCTGCAAGGCATTGGTCACTCCCATGCTGCTGCCTTCAATCAGCATCTGGGCCAGATGGGATGCGGATTTATCACTGATCGTCTGCAGATTGATCATCAGATAGGTTTTCAGTTTGTCAAACATACCAAGAGATTTCTCATTGTGCCCCCGTTCCGCCAGAAGTCTTCTGGCCTCCTTATTGAACTCTCTGTACTTTTCCAGTTGATTCTCCATGCATTCTTTCAGCTCCTCGTCATCAGAAAGCTCTGTCAGCTGGCTCAAGGTATCGATTCCCATCTGGGAATTCTGGTAGACAAAATTTAAAAGCTCTGTATTTCCACTCATTTGGCACACTCCTTTTTTTCTTTCTAGTATCCGCGCTTTTTCCGGTTTTATACAGAGCTTGGAACTTCCGTAAAAAAGGCGGAAGCACAGGTATTCTCCCAGTCTTCCGCCATTTCTTTTAGTAACTTCGGATTTTATCATCCTCATCGTCTGTTGTCTTTTGAATAGAGCGGATCACAATATCGTAGCTGTAATCATCGCTCACCTTGACCTTGACCCGGTCCCCTGCGTGCTTTTTCAAAATCGCTTTTCCAAGAGGGGATTCAATACTGATCTTTCCGTCCAGGGAATTCCCCCGAATGGATGTCACCAGCTTGAAGGTGCTTGTCTCGTCATCTTCCGGAAAATAGATTTCTACAAGATTGTTCAGTCCCACTTCGTCGGACCCGGAAGTGTCTTTCACAATCTTTGCCGTTTTCAGCATCCTTTCCAGATACCGGATTCTGCTTTCGTTTCGGTTTTTGTCTTTCTTCGCCGCATGATATTCAAAATTCTCACTCAGATCTCCCTGGGCTCTCGCCTCTTTGACCGCCTCGATCGCCTCTTTGCGGACGACCAGCTTACGGTACTCGATCTCCTCCTGAATCTTCTTGACATCATGCTCTGTCAGCTGTTCCCGCATGATCTTCCTGCCTTCTTTATCTGATTTTCTCTGACCATTCTTTTTCTTTAAAGCCCGGAATCGCAAAGTCTTCTCCAATCAGAAGCGGCCGCTTGACCAGCATCCCATCTGTTGCAAGAAGCTCATACTGTTCTTCCTCGCTCATCTTTGGCAGCCGGTCCTTTAACTGGAGCTCTTTGTATTTCATTCCGCTTGTATTAAAAAAGCGCTTCAGCGGAAGGCCGCTCATCTGATGCCAGGCCTTCAGCTCTTCCTTTGTGGGATTATCTTCCACGATATTCCGTCTTTCAAACTCTGCTCCCTGCGCTTCCAGCCATTTTCCGGCCTTCTGGCAGGTGCTGCATTTTGGATATTCAATAAACAGCATGCTGTCTCCTCCCCGTCTTACAACCGTACCATGTCTCTTGTAATGTCTTTCAGGGAATGTGCTCCGCACATCTCCATCGTATCGGCAAGCTCGCTTCCGATCTTCTCAATATAGGTACGCACGCCTTCTTCTCCTGCACCGAATACCGCTGTCACAAACGGCCGGCAGATCAGTACTCCATCTGCTCCCATCGCCAGTGCCTTAAATACGTCCGTGCCGGAACGGATTCCGCCGTCCACGAAAATCTTCATCTTTCCTTTGACCGCCTCTGCAATCTCCGGAAGAACTTCCGCTGTAGCCGGGCACTGATCCAGAACACGTCCACCATGATTGGATACAACGATCGCGTCCGCTCCTGCCGCCTCTGCTTTCAGCGCTCCCCGCACAGTCATGATCCCTTTCACAATAAACGGCACGTCGCTCATGCTGACGATTTCATGCAGCTCTTCCACCGTCTTGCTTCCTGCCGGAGGCGTCATGTTCTTCAGGAAAGGAAGTCCTGCCGCATCAATATCCATGGCAGTCGCAAAGGCCTTCGCTCCCTTGGCAAGCTCCATCTTTTCCTTGATGGTTTCCAGATTCCACGGCTTGATCGTCGGGATTCCAAGCCCGTCCGCCTTCTGAATCGCCTCACAGGCGAATTTCATCACATTGGCATCCACTCCATCTCCTGTCAGGGCCGCGATTCCTGCCTTTGCACAGGCTGATACGAGAACATCATTATAGGTCTGATCATTATATTTCTCGCCGTAGTGCAGATTGACCGCTCCGACCGGACCTGCAAAGAACGGATATTTAAATGTCTTTCCAAACACCTCGAACGCCGTATCCGCAGGTCCTCCTTCGCTGATGGTGTCCATGTTGACACGGATCTCCTGCCATTTATCATAATTACGGATTGCTGTATCACCCACGCCTTTTGCCCCCGGTCCAGGGATCTGATTTCTGCAGGCTTTGCCATTGCAGACCGGACATGCTTTACAGTACTGTCCGATACAGGTACGTGCTTCTTTTAATATTTCTTCATAGGTCATATCTCTTTCCTCCGTTTCTTTTTTTCGCTTTCTCTATTGTAGCAAACTTACCTTGAAGCCGCAAGTCCACACAGTCACATCCACGAAATGTTCCAAACGGTACCCAGGGATCCTCTATGCGGTCTCCTTTGGGAAATACTTGCCATACAGTTCTGTCATCTGTTGCTGAAGCTCTGCTTCCATCTGCCGGTAGCTTACCAGAAACGCTCTGCCCCGTTCTGTCAGTTCACTCTTCCCTCCGCTGCTTCCTCCGTTGTGGGAATTCAGAAGATGATAGCCAAGCTCTTTTTCAGCCCGTTTGATAATCTTCCAGCTTTTGGAATAGGACATTCCCATCTCGGTGCAGGCTCCCTGGATGGAGCCCTTTTCTTCAATCAGCTCCAGAAGCTCTGCCACCCCAGGTCCAAAAAACCGTTCTTCCTTTTCCATCGTAAGCCGCAAAGACGGCCGGATCTTTTTTTCCATTTGCATACTCCTCTGCTCCATTTTTACATTTTGATCTCGTTTTCCGCCCTGGTCATCATATTCATGATCCAGACAGCCAGAAACGCAATGATTAGAATCACTGCCACATACAATCCGGCCCGTTCCATATTGCCTCCCGCCACTTCCGAATAAACGGCAAGGGGCAGCGTCCTGGTCTTGCCCGGAATATTCCCCGCCAGCATGGCGGTGGCCCCGTACTCGCCGAGTCCTCTTGTGGTAGACAAAATCATGCCGGACAAAACCGAAGGAAAGGTGCACGGAAACAGAATCTTCCAGAGAATCCCCCATTTCCCAAGTCCCAGCATCTTTGCCTCCTCGATCATGTTCTGGTCAATCTGTTCGAATCCGGCTTTTGCAGACCGGTACATGAGCGGAAAGGAAACAACCACCGCCGCCAGAACTGTAGCCACCCAGGAAAAGGCAATCCGAAATCCGAACACCTCCTCCACAAAGTTTCCGACCGGCCGTCTCGCGCCAAAGATCCAGAGCAGGAAAAAGCCCGCCACCGTCGGAGGAAGTACAAGGGGAATCGTCAGAATTCCATCCACCGCAGCCTTGATTTTCGGTCCCTTTATGAACATCACTGCCCAGGCCGCCAGAATACCAAATACAAAGGTAATGGCCGATGCACACAGGGTTGTCTTTATTGAAATCCATACCGGAGAAAAATCCATGATCCTCTCCTCCCCTTACTGAACGTCGCGGGAATCCGTAAATCCATAGGACTCAAATACGGACACCCCCTCGTCAGAGATTACAAAATCATAAAATGCTTGGGCCGCCTCCTTGTCTGGCGCGTCCTTTGTCATCGCTATCGGATAAAGTACCGGAGCTTCCAGCGAATCTGCCGGAGCTTCCGCCACCACTTTTACTTTGTCGGTCGTGGCCGCATCGGTGGCATAGACAATCCCACAGTCGGCAGAGGACTCGGCAACCCAGTTGAGTACTTCCGTCACATTGGTTCCAAAACTTGCCTTTGCCGAAACCGTATCCCAAAGCCCAAGGTTTGTCAGTGATTCCTGCGCATACTGTCCCACCGGCACACTCTGCGGATCTCCGATTGCTACTGTACCTGCATCAGCGATATCTGTAAAAGAAGAAATGTCCGTATCGGAAGAAGCCGGGGTAATCAGCACGATCTTATTTTCCAGCAGATCGACGATCGTATCACTGTCAATCATTCCCTCCTCGTCCAGCGCATTCATCTGTGTCGGCGCCGCTGAGAAAAAGAGATCCGCCGCAAGTCCGGACTCGATCTGCTGCTGGAGCTTTCCGGAAGAATCATAGACCCCTTCGACGGTAACCTCCGGGTACTGTTCCTCAAATGCAGGAATCAGTTCCTCCTCAAAAGCATATTCCAGAGAGGCTGCCGCCGCAAGGGTCACAGTCCCTTTCAGACTGCTGTCCGCTTCCTTCTCACTTTCACCTGCTGTTCTGCCATTTTCAGACGTCTGATCCTTTGATTCTGTGTCAGAAGACTGACATCCCGTCACGGAAAGCCCCATTGTCGCTGCAAGGAGCAGGATCACCACCCGTTTTTTCATAGATTTTCTCACCTTTCTTTTCCTTCTTTATCTTGCGCACTCCGATTCTGACCCACGCAGGATTCCAAGTCCGTGCTGTACGCTCTCCAATATGATCTCCATGCTCTCCCGAACCGCCTTTGGGCTTCCCGGCAGATTGATAATCAATGTCTGATTCCGGATCACCGATACTCCGCGGGAAAGCATGGCCCTTCTGGTGTATCGCATGGATTCGCTCCGAAGCGCCTCGGCAATTCCCGGCGCATTTCTTGTCATCACTTCCATGGTCGCCTCCGGAGTCGTATCCCGGCTGGAAAATCCGGTACCTCCGCTTGTCAGAATCAGGTTTACCTGACGCTGATCGGAAAGTCTTATCAGCTCCTGCTTCAGCCTTTCCTTTTCATCCGGCAGAATCAGGGCTTCTACCACATCAAAGCCAGCCCCGCGAAGCGCCTCCTCCATGGCCGGTCCGCTCTCATCTTTACGTTCTCCCCTGCTTCCTTTATCGCTCATGGTAATCACAGCCGCCGTAAAAGGCTCTGTTCCATCCGGGAACTCCGCCGTCATCTCGCTTCCCGCATGAATTGTCCCGGAAGCAATCACCTCCGCGAACACTCCCTGCACCGGCATGATACATTCCCCCATTCTCTGGTAGATCTGACAATGGGTATGGCATTCCTTTCCGATCTGTGTCATCTTCAGGACTACATCCTCGCAGCGAAGAATCGTTCCCACCGGAAAACTCCGGAAATCCAGACCATCCACTACGAGATTCTCTCCAAAGGCACCGTCCTGTACATTGGCTCCTCTTTCATTAAACTCCTGGACTTTCCCATAGGACAAAAGGCTCACCTGGCGGTGCCAGTGTCCTGCATGGGCGTCCCCAAGGATTCCGTATCCTTTTTCAAACTTGGCTTCCGGTACCGCGTGCTTCTCGGTGCCGCGCTTCTCGCTGATACAGATCGCACGCACGGTCCCGGCTGTCTGTTTTCTTTCCATCTGTTATCCCCCTATTTCACTCATTTTCTTTTTCTCACTGATCTGATCCGGCTGTTCGAAATGATGCTCCAAAGGCTTTCTCTTCCCGGCCCCCCGAAACATCTGCCGGATCCGTTCTCTCCTCTTTTCCGGCGGATCACCACTTCTTACAATGATGCGAAGATCCTCCGCATCCTCGTAGCAAAGGCAGTATTTCAGCTTTCCGGTACTCGTAAGCCGCAGACGGTTACAGTTCCCGCAGAACTTCCCATGAATCGGAGAGATAAGACCCGTCCGTCCCCGAAATCCCGGAATCTGCACATACTCCGCAGGACCGAACCCTGCATCCTTTTTCGGATCAGCCTCTGTCAGCCCCGGATACCTCTCCCGAAGCTGTTCCAGAACCTGACGGTTATCAATCCCGTGGTAGGATGTGCCATATCCGATCGGCATCATTTCAATAAACCGGACATCCACCGGCCATTTTTCAGAAAGCCCGGCCAGATCAAGCAGTTCCGAATCATTCAGCCCGTAGGCCGCAGCCACATTGATCTTTGTCCGGATTCCCGCCTGGATGCATGCTTCCACTGCACCCAGTACTTTCTCCAGGCCATCGTACCCGGTAATCTCCCGGTATCGTTCTCTTTGCAGCGTATCCAGACTGATATTCACTCCGTCCAGTCCCGCCTCCAGAAGCTCCGGAAGAAATTTCTGCAGCAGAATTCCATTGGTTGTCATCATGACCGTCTCAATGCCCGGAATCTCTTTCAGCATCCGGATACAGTCCGGACACCCTTTTCGGACCAAAGGCTCACCCCCCGTAACCCGTACATGCCGGATTCCTTCCTGGGCCGCCGCCCTTGCAATCTCACAGATTTCCTCATATGTCAGGATCTCCTCCATCGGCACGGAAGCAATGTCCTGGGGCATACAGTACCGACACCGCAGATTGCACCGGTCTGTCAGGGAGATCCGCAGATAGTCAATTTTCCGCTCGTTCATAATTTCCGGACGCACCACCTTTTTTTTGGCGCAGGACAATATCCGTCATTTCCATGCTTTTGTCCACCGCCTTGCACATATCATAAACCGTCAGAAGAGCCACATTCACTCCGGTCAGCGCTTCCATCTCCACACCGGTCTTTCCTTCACAGCGCACCGTACAGACCGCACGGATATACCGTTTATCCGGGTTCCGGTCCGGACGTACTCCGATCATTTCAAAATCGACTGCTACCTTCGTCAGTGCCAGTACATGGCAGAGCGGAATCAGTTCGCTTGTCTTTTTCGCCCCCATGATGCCCGCGATCCGGGCGACAGACAGTACATCTCCCTTCTTCATGCTGCCCTCCTGAATCATCCGGTAACACTCCTTGGAAACACCGATCTCTCCCTGGGCCACAGCCTCTCGCCTGGTCACTTTTTTTTCTCCCACATCTACCATAACGGCATTTCCATTTCCGTCAAAATGCGTAAATTCCATTTCTCTTCTCCTTACTTTCCAAACCCGCAGTTTGGATATGTGCAGACCGGACAGTTCAGACACAGGCCGCCCTCTCCAAGCGCAGCCAGCTCTGCTGCCGTCACCGGGTCGTCTGCCAGAACCCGCGGCAGGATCAGATCAAAGATCGTCCTTTTTGAATACATCACGCAGCCCGGAAGCCCCATCACAGTCTGCCCGCCTTCCATATAAGAGAGCAGGAACATCGCCCCCGGCAGCACCGGCGCTCCGTAGGACACAATCCGCGCGCCTGTATTCTTGATGGCAAGGGGCGTCCTGTCATCCGGATCCACACTCATTCCTCCGGTACACAGCACCAGATCCGCACCCATCTCAAGAAAACGAAGAATGGCTTTCGTCACCATTTCCGGCTGGTCATCACAGATTTCGTGCCCGATCACCGTAACCGGATACGGTTTGAGCTTTTCTAACAGGACAGGGGTAAACGTATCCTGAATCCGTCCCTTGTAAATTTCACTTCCAGTTGTGACAATCGCCGCTTTTTTAGGCACAAAAGGCAGTACAGACAGAATCGGAGCGTCCCCGGCCGTTTCCCGGAGCGCCTGTTCGGCCCTTTCCATCTTTTCCTCACGGATCACGAGTGGAATTACCCGCATGCCCGCCAGCTTGTCCCCTTTGTGTACCTCTGTATTGCCGTGGCGGGATGCAATCATCATCTCTCCCTGGGAATTTACCTGATAAAGGGCTTTCGTATTTACCTTGAACAGACCATCTGCCTCGGCTGTCAATTCAATCTTCCCCTCACTTGGGGCCGATGCGCTCATATGGCGGAAACACTTCTTTCCCCCGTCAAAGGCCGCCTGCTCTTTCGTTCCGCCCTGACAGAACCTGCGCAGGATCTCAGCTCCCTCGTCTTCGTGCAGCACTCCCTCCTCTTTCTCCCAGACATACAGCGTTTCCTTCCCGACACTTAACAGAACCGGGATATCCTCCTCCGTCACAATATGTCCTTTCCGGAAGACCGGACCTTTTTTCTTATCCTTGATGATCTGAGTAATGTCGTGACACAATATACATCCCTTTGCATCCTCTGTCCTGATTCGTTTCATTTTCCTTCTCCTCGATCTTTTTTCTAATACCGTACTGTTTCCAAAAACATAACGCATGGCAATAGTATAGCAGAGAACCCATCCTGTGTAAAGAAAGGACTCTCTGCTTTCTTCTATCGGTTTCGTACCCTGGAAAGCACCAGAAGATACAAAGATGACATCTGTTTTGCGTACTGTTCCAGCAGCGTGGAAAGCTGAAGGCTGTCCTCTATGGTTCTCCGGTAAGTTCCAAACAGCTTCTCCTGATCTTCGATCCGATATTTCGGCCTTACATCCATCATTTCCTGAATATCTCCCAGGATCAGGTCTGTAAATTCCAGATAATCTTCCAGATGTCCCGCATCCTTCAGTGTAATCCTTCTTCCATTGATCAGAAACAGCATTTGCTCTGATTCGGACACCATCAGCCATGACAACAGGATCAGCTCCTGATAATAGTGTCTGTCCGCCTCTTCCATCCCCTGGATATACTGCTGGATCTGATCATACACCAGGTGATAATGAATCTGCGCGTCGCAGATCGTTCCATAATCGATTCGTTCACGGATACTATAGTGTACCATCCGCAGATACAGATGCTGCATGTGGAATAACAGCTGGATATTGTATTGGAACTGACTTTTCAGGCTGGTCGGAAAAACGAACCGGTTGATCACCAGTACCAGAAGCACTGCCGCCGCCACATACAGAAGCCGGAGCTCCATGGCAAGATTCTGCGGAAGCGCCATTGTCGTCATGGTCAGCGCGAAGCAGGTGACAAATACCGCATGGATCATTGTCCCCGGCGTTTCCGTATACATACCCGCCACCATCAGACCCGCCAGCAGAAAATGCCCCACATTCCCGGTAAAAACAAGAAGCAGAACATGCAGTACCACACATCCGGCGGCCGTTCCCACAAACCGGGTTTTCATCCGGTAGGCACTGTCCTCATACATAGGCCGAAGCAGAATAAAGGCGTTTAACACCAGCCAGTATCCATGCTCTGCCGGTATCGTCATATTGTAGGTAAATCCAATCGTCAGGACAAAACTGAGCCGCATGGCAAACCGTGTCTCAAATACATCCGGTTTCATCGGATGCAAAAGCCGGTGAATCGTCCGATGCTCCTTAGGGAGCTTCCAGTCATACTGCGGACGGCTCCCCTTGACATGATGCAGGTCCTCCAGAATGAGCAAAAAGGTACGAAGCAGGTTCTGTGCCATACAGGCCGTCCGCCTCTCGCACCGGTCCACCTGACCCAGCAGCCGTTTCGCCTCCTGCTCCAGCTCTTCTTCCGGACTGTCCTGTTCAAACATCCGCTCCCCTGCCTTCTTCAGATAATCCGCCAGTTCCTGCAGCCAGGAACGGGTCTCCTCGGAAAGTCCCTGCTTTTCCTCCTGAGGGTTCTGAAGAAAATAGCAGACCCGCTGAAACAGCAGCGCAAACATGTACTGTATTTTTCCCTTTCCCGTTACGATATAATTCGCTCCCCTGCTTTGATATGCAGCTTTATAAAGCCCCTGCTGAACGACAAACAGCTCACTGACCGTAACCGGGTCCACGCTCTCTCCTGCAAGCTCCTCCACTGCCCTGGCCAGAAGCCGAGTGCCCTTTTGAGCCAGAGCATAGTCATTTCCCTGCTTCTGATTTCTTTGAAACAAAAACCAGATCCCTGCAAATACGGCCATCGCATAGACCATCACGGCAGCCTGCACAGAAAATTCCCGTACAGACAGATGATTCATCTGCAGAAACACAAAGCACATGGCCCACGCAAAATATCCAAGCTGGTTAAACTGGGAACTCCGCAGGAAGACAAGAACAAACGGGACGGTCATATTCAAAAGGACACACCATGCCAGATTCCAGGTCGCCAGATATGCAAGCCCCATCAAAAGGAACTGAGCCGCAATAATGGAAATCATTCTCCTGATCGTCAGCTGCTTGCGGTAATGTACTTTAAAAAGAACGGTTGTGATGGATACGACCATCACATAGTGTACACCAAAAAAGAGAATGACCGTATAAAACAAAAACAGGAAGAACAGAATCACCGGAAGCGCTGCGGTGAATTTGCCCTTTGTTTTCCTGATCCAGTCCCCGATTTTCTCCTTCATAGTGCCCCATCCCTTCTGTATGTTCTTTTTTCATTATAATAGAATTTCTCTGCCTTGCAAGCCCTGTCCTGCCGCTCCCCATTCTTTTGTGATCTCATCACAGAAAATTTCTAAAAACATGGTATACTATATATATCAAGATTTGAAAGGAAGGTCTGAACATGTCATATACAAAAATCACACAGGAAGAAGCAAAGAAACTCATGGATACAAGGGACGACATTCTGATCGTAGATGTGCGGAACCCGGAAGAATATGCCCAGGGACACATTCCTCATGCAATCAATGTACCCAATCCATCCATCACCAACCGTGAAATTCCGGAACTGCCTGACAAAAACCAGGAGCTGCTGATTTACTGCCGTTCCGGACAGAGAAGCAAAATCGCCGGGAAAAAACTTGCCGTCCTCGGCTATCAGAACATCAAGGATTTTGGCGGAATCATGGACTGGAAATATGAGATTGAATAATAGGGTATCGGATCGTTCACTCTATGGTTTCTGATGCTTCTTCCATAAAAACGATCTATGATGCCGCAAAATTTCCTGTATAGAGCTGATAGTATTTTCCTTTTTCCTGGATCAGTTCCTCGTGGCTTCCACGCTCAATAATCCGGCCCTGTTCCATGACCATGATGCAGTCAGAATTCTTGATGGTGGAAAGTCGGTGGGCGATGACAAAGGTCGTCCGCCCTTTCATCAGCGCATCCATTCCAGCCTGAACCAGTCCCTCGGTCCGGGTATCGATGGAGGAGGTGGCCTCATGTTTATATACACAAATCCCTGAAAGCCGCATAAACACTGAAC
>ERZ1643246.1620-NODE-1620-length-23920-cov-7.996019_pt1 | contig 23920 bp, 15 predicted proteins | sample MGYA00579265_ERZ1643246 | MGnify/ENA primary metagenome ERZ1643246 (study PRJEB29033, sample SAMEA4952261) | chicken gut metagenome | biome: Broiler Chicken; feature: Gastrointestinal Tract; material: Caecum | place: Ireland | collected 2018 | study: Broiler...
CCTTTCGTCGTGAAACGAAAGGAACCCCGGGTGTGGGCCGGGTAGGCCCACCCATAGGTGGAGCGCAGAGGAGGGCTTTGCCCTCCTCGCATTGGTGGGTGCTGGGGCTCTCGGCCCCTGCAAAAAAAACCGAGGGGAGCCGCAGTACCCCCTTCACCTATACCCCGAAACGAACAAAAAGTTGCACCCCAACGTGCAACCGGCAAGGAAAAAATCTCCCCTCCGCGGGGAAAAATCTGCGCTGCGCAGTAGCTGAAACGCGAATTGGGCGCGCCATCATGGCGCAAAAAAGCGAGGGAATTTTCCCTCGCTTTTTTGCTGCATATTCAAAGTTTAGTGGAGCTTTTGATATTCCTTCTCGTAGTCGCGCCCCATGTTGCGGCTGTGCTTGGCGCAGTAGGCTTCGGAGATTTCCTGCGGGGTGACACCGTAGCGCAGCAGGGTGTCGAAGTAGTACATCAGCACGTCGCTGAGCTCCTCCACAAAGTGGCTGCGGACAGCCGGGTCCTGCATGATGTCCTCGCTGCCCTTCTTCTTGATGATGGCGATGACCTCGCCGACCTCCTCCATCATCCACAGGATGAAGTTTTTGCCGTACGCCGGTTCCATCGGGGACCAGCTATCCCTGTGTTTTTCCCACAGGGCGGTCTGCATCTGCATCATCCGCTCGATGGAAAGGCTCTGGGGACAGCGCAGCTTCCGGAACAGAAAGGACCGCCCGCCGTTGGGGTGGCCGATTGCCCTGACAAAGAAAAAGCCGCACTTTTTGGTGTAGAAGTGGTGGTTGCGGGTCGAGTAGTCCGGCGTTTCCAAAAGCCACTCCTCCGCCTGCGGGAAGGCCCCCTCGATCTGCTGCCAGACCTGCTGGCCCAGCCCCTGGTTGTGGAGGGCGGGGTCGAGAAAGAACAGCTCCAGCGTGCACTGGGCCGCCTGCTGGCGCACCGTCCACGCGCCGATGACGCTGCCGTCGAGCAAAACCTTCCGGCAGGTGAGGGCAGGGTCAGCAAGCTGCCGCAGCAGCAGCGAGCCGTCGTCATAGCCGCGCGGGCCGTCGTGTTCGACGCCGGTATGGATTTTGCTGTCGTCGTCGAAGGCGGCAGCCATGATGGGGGTCAGGGCGGCGATGTCCTGCTTAGTCAGGGGAGGGGATTGCAGCATGCGGGGATTCCTCCTTCGGTGAAGATATAAAAAAGGCCCGAAACCGGACAGTTTCGGGCCTTGGTATGGTCGATTAGTCGCCGACGTATGGCAGGAAAGCCAGATGACGGGCGCGCTTTACAGCGACGGTCAGCTGTCTCTGATGACGAGCGCAGGTACCGGTTACGCGCCGCGGAATGATCTTTGCGCGGTCGGACAGGTATCTTCTCAGTCTCGGTACATCCTTGTAATCGATGTGTTCGATTTTATCCATGCAGAACGCGCAGACTTTCTTTCTGCTCTTTCTGTTGCGTCTGTCGGTTCTTTCAACTCTCTCTTTTTCCATTGAGCTTAACCTCCTTGATTTTTTCAAAAGTCATAAATACAAATACCGTTGGGGTGATGGATCGTTAGAACGGCAGATCCTCTTCGTCGTCGCTGACCTCCTCAAAGTCCTCCGCAGCGCCGCTGGAATAACCAAAGCTGGACGCGGTGGAAGCTGGGGCGGAATAGCTGTCGGAAGCGTGTCCTCCCGCATAGGAGGAACGGGCCGGTGGCGGCGGACCAAAATCGTCCGGAGCGGTGGGAGCGGAAGCGGAAGTGGCGTTTTTGCTGTCGGCAAAGTACGCCTGGTCAACCACGACCTCCACAGCCTGCCGCTTGTTCTCGTTGCGGTCCACATAGTTGCGCACCTGCAGGGAACCCTCTACGGCCATCAGTCTGCCTTTGGAAAAATATCTGCTGATAAATTCCGCAGTCTGACGCCATGCAACACAGTTGATGAAGTCTGTCTGACGGTCCGCGCCCTTGCCGTAATTTCTGTCCACAGCAAGCGAAAAAGAAGTGACCGAAATGTCGGAGTTTGTTTTTTTCAGCTCCGGGTCCGCGGTCAGCCTTCCCATTAAAATTACACGGTTCAGCATGATAAATCCTCCTTAGTCCTCTTTCTTAACGATCAGGGAACGAAGAACGCCGTCGGTGATTTTGTAGTTACGGTCAAGCTCTGCCGGGAACTCTGGAGCGCTGGTGAAGGTGGCGAATACATAGTAGCCCTCGACCTCGTCCTGGATCGGGTAAGCCAGTCTGCGTTTGCCCCACTCTTCTACGGTTTCCAGTGTGCCATGTTTTTCGATCAAAGCGGTGAATTTCTCTACCAGGGCTTTGACAGCTTCGTCACCGTTTTTGGTGTTGAAGATCATGACGGTTTCATACTTGTCATTCAGTTTTGCCATTGTAAAAGCACCTCCTTTTGGACTTAAGGCCCTGCCGGTTATGCAGGGCAAGGTTTGCCCCTTTCCGCAAACCGGAAAAATCCCGATTTGCCGGATGGACAACGTGAAAATTATACCAAAACAAGCTTTCTTTTGTCAAGGGCCGGTTCGGCAAAAGGGGCCTTGTCCCGCCTTTTTTGGAGAAGTAGACAAAGACGGGGAAAAAGTAGGGCGCCTTTCTTGGGAATTAGCCCTGCGTCCAGTCCTTGCAGCAGTCCACCCAGGCAAGGCTGTGGGAGAGTTCTGCCAGCTCGTCCGGGGTCAGGCGGACGGCGCTGTGGGCGTCCCCGGCGGCGGGATAGACTGCCGAAAAACGCCGCAGCGAGATGTCCAGATAGACTTTGACCCCCGGCAGGAGGGCAAAGGGGCAGACCCCGCCCGGCGCGTGGCCCACCGCCTTTTCCACCTCGGCGGCGGGGATCATTCTGGCCTTTTCGTGGAAAAGAGCCTTAAATTTGGGGTTGTCGATGCGGGCATCCCCGGCGGCGACGATTAGCACCGGCTCCCCCTGCACCCGGAAGGAGAGGGTCTTGGCGATCTGACAGGGCGCGCAGCCGACGGCAGCGGCGGCCTGCTCGACGGTGGCGCTGGACTGCTCAAAATGCAGCACGCGGTCGGAGAGCTGGTTCTGTGAAAAATATTGCTTTACCTGTTCATAAGACATTTTATTCACCTTGTGTCGAAAGAACTAGAGCAGCACCATCATCACGGTGCCGGAGAGGAAGGTCAGGCCCAGCAGCAGCGCCAGCACCACAAAGACCGCCAGCGCGCTCACCCCGCCGACCGAGGAGAGGGTCTGGTAGTACTCGTTCTCGCTGCCGCCGGAGGAGAGGCCGCGCAGCTTCTCAATCTTCTGGCGGCAGTGCTTGTAGTAGAAGTGGTTGGCGGTGAAGCCGACAAAGACGGCCAGCCCCAGCCGCGCGTAGGTCAGCAGCTGGGAAAGGATCTGCAGCCCCTCCAGCCCGGTGAAGTCATACTGCAGCGAGGTCACCAGCATCGGGTCGGCGATGGTCTGCCGCAGCATGTGGAACGAGAGGATGAGCGAGGGGATGTTGGTCAGCAGATAAATCCCCAGCAGGATCGAGCCGATTTTATACATTTTGCGGTAGAAAAAGTAGAGAAAACCGAACAGGAAAGAGGACCAGTTGAAGATCTTTGCTTTGGCCCGCTGGGAAAAAATCTTGAACACCCGCAGAAAATAGATGTAGTTCTGACGGACGATGAAGATAAAGTCCTTGGCAGGAATGCCGTCGAGCTCGTCGTCGGCATAGATGGCCTCGAACATATCCGCAAAGCCGGTGTCCGATACCTCCTCCCCCTCAAAGGGATTTTCCACCACCGGCCGGTCGGCGCGGGGGGCCTGGTGCAGCGGGAAGCGGCAGTTGGGGCAGAACTGGTCCTCCTCGTGGCAGAAAAGTCCGCAGTTGGGGCAGATGATGTTGCCGTTCTGGTCGGGCTGCACGCCGTCCCTCTGCGCCTGATGCTGGGGGCGCTGGTCGTTGGGGTTCTGCCAGCTCAAGCCCTCCTGGTGCAGCTGATCCTGCAGGGCGCAGTGGCCCAGACTTTTATAACATTCCCGGTGGTGGGGCGCGCCGCACTCCGGACAGACGACGATGTCGTCGCCCTCCTGGAACGGCTTGCCGCAGACCGGACAGCAAACGCCTTGATAATTCATTACATTCAACCTTTCCAAATAAAGAGAGTGTCGTTTTGTTATTTGTATTATAATAGTATACTACAGCCGGGCGGAAAAATCTAGGAGCGCGGGCAAGAATTCATCGGGAATTTAAAGAATTTGCCGAAAGGACAGAGCGGGCTTTACATTTTGGCCGCAGTCTACTATAATAAAAGATAAAAGCTGTCCGGTATGGAAGAAGGGAAGAGGCGCTGTGTGACCAAAAGTTCTCTGCGAATCGAACAAAATATAACAGAAAACAGGAGGAAGCAACGATGCTTCAGTTAGAAGAATTAAAACAGGCGCTGCTCGCACAGCAGCCCAAAATCCAGGACCTGCGCGAGGCGCTGGGATGCGATAAGCTGCTGGAGGAAAAGAAAAAGCTGGACGAGGAGGCCGCCAGTCCGGACTTTTGGAACGACATGGAAAACACCAGGCGGGTGCTCAAGGAGCAGAAGGTGGTCAACGAAAAGCTGGATTCTTACAACAGTCTGGTCAGCATGTTCGAGGACGCCCAGACGATGGTGGAGCTGGCGAGCGAAGAAGAATTTGGCAGCGAGGAGGAGCAGGAGGCCTTTCTGCGGGACATCCGCGACAACCTCAAGGAGATCGACGCCCGCATCGAGGAGGAGAAGCTCTCGGCGCTGCTGTCCGGGGAGTTTGACTCCAACAACGCCATCCTAACCTTCCACGCGGGCGCGGGCGGCACCGAGGCCCAGGACTGGGTGCAGATGCTCTACCGCATGTACGCCCGCTGGTCGGAGCGCCACCACTTCAAGGTCAAGGTGCTGGACTATCTGGCCGGGGAGGAGGCGGGCATCAAGAGCGCGTCGATCCTCATCACCGGTACCAACGCCTACGGCTTTTTGAAGTCGGAGAACGGCGTCCACCGGCTGGTGCGCATCTCGCCGTTTGACGCCTCCGGCCGCCGCCAGACCTCCTTTGCCTCGCTGGAGGTGATGCCCGAGATCGACGACGACTACGACATCGAGATCAACCCCGCCGACCTGAAGATCGACACCTACCGCTCCGGCGGCGCGGGCGGCCAGCACGTCAACAAGACCGAGTCGGCCATCCGCATCACCCACATCCCCACCGGCGTCATCGTGGCCTGCCAGAACGAGCGCAGCCAGCACCAGAACCGCGAGGTGGCGATGAAGATGCTCAAGTCCAAGCTGGTCAAGATCAAGGAGCGCGAACACCTCAAGCGCATCGAGGACATCAAGGGCGAGCAGCAGCAGATCGGCTGGGGCTCCCAGATCCGCTCCTACGTCTTTATGCCGTACACGCTGGTTAAGGACCACCGCACGGGCTACGAGACCGGCAACATCAACGCGGTGATGGACGGCGAGATCGACCCCTTCATCAACGCCTACCTCAAGGCCGCGTCGCAGGGGGAACTCTAACCAAAGAGGAGGATGGCGATGACGGCGCTCTACCTGGTGCGCCACGCGCAGCCGGTCTATCAGGGCTATCAGGAAACCCCGGAGCTGGCGCCGCTGAGCGAGAAGGGCCGCGCGGACAGCGAGCGGCTGGCGGACTTTCTGCAGGGGAAGGGGATCGAGCAAATCTATTCCAGCCCCTACCCGCGGGCGGTGCAGACGCTGGAGCCGCTGGCACGGCGGCTGGGCCTGCCCATTGAGCTGGAGCCGGACCTGCGCGAGCGCACCGTCGGCAGCTGGGTGGAGGATTTTCCGGCCTTTGCCCGGCGGCAGTGGGAAGATTTTGATTACCGCCTGGAGCAGGGGGAAAGTCTCCGACAGGTGCAGCAGCGGGCGGTGCCTGCGATGGAGCGATTGGTGCAGCGCAGCGAGGGAAAAACCATCGCCGCCGGCGGACACGGGACAGCCATCAGCGTGCTGCTCCATTCTTTTAGCAAAGGCGGGTTTGGCTATTCCGATTTCTGCCGCATCCGGGAAAAGACGCCCTGGGTGGTGCGCCTGACCTTTGCGGGGAGCGAATGTGTGGCGGTGGAGGAAGTGTGGGAAGAAGGATAGCGCGAAACTTCCTACCAATATAAAGAAAAGTGTAAGAGGGCTGCCCGGCTGGGGTGGCCCTTTTTCTTTTACAAAAAAAGTTTTTTCTCCTGCATCAATCCGGCTGGAAAATGACACCAGTATGATAGAGGGAAGATTTGGGGGCCGCCGCAGCGGCGAAGCTCCCTTCAAAACAAAGCTTGTCTGCAAATTTTTTTAGCAGGGTGTAACAAATCGGCCCTGTTTGTCGTCTTATAAACAAGAGGAGAAATTTATGACTGACTGTTTTCAGATAAGCCCTCGCTTCAAGGAGAAAGGAGCGTAAACCATGAAACAAAAGCACAACCTGTTTTCCAAAACCATTGCACTGGCGATGGCGATCCTGATTGCGTCCACGACGCTCACCGGATGCAGCTGGTTCAGCTCCCGCCAGGATGAGTCCTCCCAGGAGGTGGTGCTGGAAGCGCCCGAACCGGACGCCCAGGACCCGGGAGAGGACATTGTGGACGACTCTGAGGTGACGGCGGACGAGGACCCGACCATCCAGAGCGACGAGGAAGAAAATGTGGTGGAGGAGCCGGACACCACGACCACCGGTTCCAAGCCTGACACGACCACCACCGAAACCACCGGCACTGCCTCCGGTTCGACGACCACCACCCAGACGGTTGTGGTTACCACCCCGCAGCAGACGGCCGCCCCGACAAACACCAGCAAGACAAACAGCAGCTCGAGCAGCTCGAACACCTCCAAGACTTCGAGCACAACGAAGCCCACCGGCACCACCTCGCGCCAGCAAAGCTCCCAGAACACGACGGCGGTTTATCAGCCGGTCGGCAGCAAGCCGGTCGAGAAAAGCGCCGCAAAGCAGCTGGCACAGCCCACCGGCGGCGCGCCCACCCCGAAGAAGAACACCAGCTACCCCAGCGCGCGTTTTTCGCAGAAGGGCACCTACAGCGAGTCCAAGGTCTACCAGGACGGCTACATCGACACCGGCTCGGTGACCATCGCCAACAAGACCTTTGTCGGCAGCCTGTACATCAAGGTTCCGTCCGGCACCGTCACCCTGAAGAATGTGGACATCCAGGGCACCCTCTATGTCCACAGCGGCAGCGACTGGGTCAAGCTCTATGACGTCAACGCCTCCAAGCTGGAGGTAGAGAGCAAGGACACCTCCCGCGTCTTTGCTTCCCGCGACACCGAGCTTTCCAACGTCAGCATCAAGAGCGAGACCATCCTGGAGGAGGGCGGCATGTTCTCGAACAGCCGGGGCTTCACCAACGTCACCGTCAACGCCCCGAAGGGCACCACCCTGACGATGAAGAATTTGGCGCTCAACCTTTTGACCACCCGCTCCGACTGCGACGTCGTGTATGACGACGACACCATCATCAACTACGTCTACAACTACGCCCCCACCGACCTGTACGGCTACGGGCAGATCAACCGCCTGTACTGCTACAGCGACGGGGTTTACTACGACGCTAAGCCCTTGTATATCGAGACCGGGCGCGGCTATGCCACCCCGTCCAAGCGGATCTACTCCGGCGGCTCCGGCTCGTCCGACCAGACCAAGAAGGTCACGCTGTACGACATCGCCAACCAGTATCTGGACATCGGCGAAAAGAAGATTGTCGGCATCGACCACAACGGCAGCTCGCTGCGGGTGACCACCAGCAACGCCAGCGTGGCGAAAGTGACCTACTCCACCGCCAAGAGCCACATCACCATGACCGGCGTCAAGCCGGGCCGGGCGACCATCAAGGTCACCTCCTCCCGCACCGGTTATGAGAGCAGCACCATCTCGTTTGACATCATTGTGCGCGACAACACCACCCAGACGGTGCAGCTGTCGGGCATCTCGAACAAATACATGGATGAGGGCGACGTGCGGTATGTCAACGTCAACACCAACGCCAGCCGCATCACTCTCACCAACTCCAACTCCCGTGTGGCCGAGGTGACGGCGGACGGCTTCCAGCTGAAGATCCGCGCCAGAAACGCCGGCACCACCACCGTCAAGGTCACCGCCTCCCGCTCCGGACAGATTTCCAAGAGCACGACCTTTAAGGTCATTGTCAGCGGGAACAGCAGCGGCAGCGAGGACAAAGTGATTATCCGCAAGATCAGCGATCAGATTATGAACCGCGGCAGCGAGCGGATTATCAACGTCAACACCGACGGCAGCTCGATTAAGGCAAGCAGCAGCAACACAAGCGTTGCCAGAGTCAGCACTCGCCGGGATGACACGCTGGTGATCGAAGCGGTCGGCACCGGCACAGCCCGCATCACCGTCACCGCCTCGCGCCGCGGATACCGCGACGCGACCACCAGCTTTTATGTCGACGTCAATGGAAAGACCATCTCCGCCCCGACTGTCTACATGAACTACCCCAACGGGGCCAGCTACACAAACGGCAGCTGGAGCAACCAGAATATCACCTTTACCCTGACCGGCTACAGCAGCGGCCGGACCGCCTACTCCTATGAGCGTCCGGCGGGCGGCAGCTCCTCCCAGTGGGGCAACCGCAGAGAGCTTGCAAACGGCACCCTGACCATCAGCGCCGAGGGGCAGAAGGACTACTACTTCTTCACCCGCGGCAGCGCAGGCGACAGCGAGGCCACAAGAGTGTATACGGTCAGGATTGATAAGACGAAGCCGGTTATCGACAGCGCTTCCGTCCAGAACAACACCCTGAGCCTTCGGGTTTCCGACGCGCTGTCCGGCGTGGCGAATGTTGTAGTGCTTGACAGCAACAATACCCGGTATACACCGGTCTATGCGAACGGCACCTACACCTTTACGCCAGCGGCGGCAGGCTACTACCGGGCGGTTGTCACCGACTATGCGGGCAACTCGGTTACCATAGGACCTTATAGTTTACAAAATCCCGGCAACCCCGATCATACACCACCAGTTATCAACATCAGTCAGAATGTAGATCAGACTAAGTGGCAAAAAGCAGATGGTGAAGTGAAATTCACCGTTACCGATAGTAGTCCAATTCAGTCTGTAACTGTCGATCAAGGAAATCTGAAACAAGAAGAAGACGGTAGCTATACGCTGAAGCTTTCTCTGGAAGGCAAAAACGTATACACAATCAAAGCAACAGACGCGATTGACAATTATGCGGTGACTAGCATTACCTACTATCTGGATAAAACGAATCCAGTTATCGGAGAACCGACTGTTGACAAAAATAATGAGGTAACATTTACCGTCACCGATAGTCTTTCTGGCATTGTCACTAACAGTATTACGGCTGTTAACAAAGCCGACAGTAATGATAAAAAGGATGTAACATCCGCAACCGGTGACAGATACACCTTCACCGGTGAAGCAGGCAAGACCTATACTGTAAGTGTTATGGACGGTGCGGGCAACACAACCCAGAAAGATGTCCAGATTCCGCAGGATACCACAACCACCCCGCAGCCGCCCGCACAGGGCACCATCACCCTGAGCAAAATCTCTGTCTCGGACCCGGACGGCATCGCGCAGAGCAAGACCATCAGCTTCCAGATCGAGCAGAACCTGCAGCCGGTCGAGACGTTAAACGTCACCGTCCAGAAGCAGGGCGGCGCACAGCTGAACGCCGCAGCTACCCAGTCCGGGAACATGACTAACTACAGCGTCGAGGTCAATGAGAACGGCACCTATGAGGTGACCGCGACCATCAGCAAGGACAATGTGGTGCTCGATACCGAGAAAGAAAGCATTCCGGTCACAGGAATCGACAACGAGAAGCCGGTAATCGATTCTGTCAACCAGACAGAAGAAGCGACCGGAGCAAGGATTTCCTTTAAAGTGACGGATGCAAATGCAGTGAACGTTCTGTTTAACGGAACAACAATTGCTGCAAATGCAGACGGCAGCTACAGCGTGACCGGAATCCCGGCGGGAGACTATACCATCGCCGCCACCGACGTGGCCGGCAACACCGCCACCCAGAAGGTAACGGTGACCGAGAAGCAGCAGGCCCCGACCGTCACCGTTCCGAGCAACACGGTCAGCAGCGCCGACGGCCAGACCGCAACCACCACCATCACCGTCGACCCGCACGGCAGCAGCGTTTCTGCCGTTGAGCCGAAGGAGAGCGGCGCGCAGGTCACCAGGACCGCTGAAAACCAGTACCAGTTTACCGCAACCGCCAACGGCAGCTACACCGTTGAGGTCACCACAGCGGATAACCTCTCCGCCAGCGTGGCCCTGCAGGTAACCGGCATCGAGGAAAAGACCAACGAGCCGCCGGTCATCCAGCTCGGCGAGCAGCAGCTCAATGCGGCGATGACCGAAGTCACCATCCCGGTCACCGTCTCCGACCCGGACGGCAGCGCGGCGGATGTCAAACTCACCGCCAGCGGCGGCACCCTGACCGGGGAGGGCGGCAGCTATACCTTCACCGCCACCGCCAACGGCAGTTACACCTTCACCGCGGTTGACAAGGACGGCAACCAGGCCACCGCCAATGCCTATGTGGAGAAGATTATCGGCAACATCGCGCCGGTAATCCGCGCGGGACAGCCGCAGGTGAGCTCCGGCACCGCGACCGCAGCCATCACCGCTGACCCGAACGGCGGCGCGGCCATCACCTCGGTGACCGGCAGCGAGGGCTGCACCGTTGCCCCACAGGGGGACGGCAGCTACCTGCTGACCACCAGCGCCAACGGCACCTACACCGTCACCGCGACCAACGCGCTGGGCAAGACCGCCCAGACCACCGTCACCGTCAGCGGCATCGACAACACCCCGCCGGCCATCGGAGAGTCGACGGTCAGCTACAGCGAGGACCGCAAGACCGCCACCGTCAGCCTGAGCGTCACCGATGAGGGCGGCGTGGCAAGCGTCACCTTCGCCGGCATCGAGATGAGCGCCAGCGGCGGAAGCTATCAGGCTTCGGTCAGCCAGAACGGCAGCTACACCGTCGTAGCGGTCGACCAAGCGGGCAACCAGCAGTCCGCCACTGTCCAGGTGAGCGGCATCGACCTGACCCCGCCGTCCATCCAGGTGACCAGCGCGAACAACAGCTGGCAGAAATCTCAGACGGTCACCTTCTCGGTCACCGATGAAAACAGCGGCGTCAGCGCCGTGCAGGTGACCAAGGACGGTGCGCCGGTTGCCTACACCGAGAGCAGCGGCTACCAGTTTATCGCCTCCGCCAACGGCACCTATGTGATTGCCGCCACCGACAAGGCGGGCAACCAGAGCACCCAGAGCGTCACCATCACCATGGTGGACGCCACCGCTCCGGCAGCGCCGTTGCTGACAAACGGCGGCAAACCGGTCAACGCATATAACGGCAAAGCAGACAGCGTCTACAAGACCGACGCCACCAGCTTTGCGGTCAGCTACCAGAAGGCGGCGGAGGGAGAGAGCCCCGTCACCGTCAAGGCCAAGGTGGACAGCGGCGAATACACCGCCCTCTCCGCCGACGCGCCCAAGGTGACCCTGACCGCAGGCACCCACACCGTTAAGATCAAGACGGTAGACGCGGCGGGCAACGAGAGCGCCGAAGTGACCTACCAGATCAGCGTTCAGACAAAGCAGGCCTCCGAGCAGACCGGCACCGAAAAACCGGAGACTTCCGACAAACAGCAAGAGGAGACGCAGGAACAGCCAAAGGAGAAGCAGTCAGCCGAATCCTTTGCCGATCCGCTCCCGCAGGAATAACAGCCTTTATACAGAGGGCCCCGCAAGAGGGAAAGCGCCGCGGCGCTTTCCCTCTTTTGCTGAGTGGGTTTTACAAGAATAGCGAATCGGCTTTGCAGAAAATGAACTTTTTTTGTCAGTGCGCAAAAGGTTTTGCAAACTTTTTGAAAAGAGTTTGTCATTTTTGTAAAAATATGTTATGATGAAGGTGACTGTTAAAAAGCCCACGACAGAAAAGCGTTGACACTCGATAGGGGAATGGCAGCTTTTGCGGGCAGCATATAATTTGGAAAACAGCCTGCCCGGCAACCTTTTGACATCAATATTTTTAGGAGAGATGCGTTTATGAAACAGCACAAGAGAAAACTGGCGCTGCTTGCGGCGGCCATCCTGGCCTGTTCGGCGGCGGGCTGCGCGGGGACGCAGGACCAATCTTCGGCGCAGTCACAAAGCCAGCTGTGGGTGGTGGACAACAGCGTCGATGTCCAGCAGGATTATGTGATGGAAAATCCCTCCGCCATCGGGGATCTGACCACGCCGGTGCGGGTCATCTCCAAGGAGGAGCAGGCCGCCTCCCAGCACGCTGAGGAGGCGGACGAGGTGCGCGCCATCTGGCTGTCCTACCTCGATTTAAAGCCGATGCTGCTGAACAGCGATGACAGCAGTGTCGGGGAGGAGCAGTTTACCAAGAACATCGAGCAGGCCTTCGACAATGTGAAGGCCCTCGGGCTCAACACCGTCATCGCCCAGGTGCGCCCCTTCAGCGACGCGCTGTATGAATCGGAGCTGTTCCCCTGGTCCTATCTGGCCGGCGGGGAGGAGGGGATAGACCCCGGCTTTGACCCGCTGGAGATTATGGTGGAGGAGGCCCATGAGCGCGGCCTGCGGCTGGAGGCGTGGCTGAACCCCTACCGGGTGCGCAACAGCGCCACCAACGCCGAGCTCAGCGCCGAAAACCCCGCGGCAGCAATGCTCAAGACCGGCGACGCCATCCAGTACAACGGCGCCATCACCTATAACCCCGCAAGCAAAAAGGCCCAGCAGCTGATTGTGGACGGGGTGCGGGAGATTGTGGAGAACTATGAGGTGGACGGCATCCACTTTGACGACTACTTCTACCCGACCACCGACGTGGCCTTTGACGCGGCCTCCTATGCCCAGTACCAGACCGGCGGCAGCACCATGAGCCTGGCCGACTGGAGAAGGGAAAACGTCAACCAGCTGGTCAGGGCGGTGTATGCGGCGGTCAAGGAGACCGACCCGGAGGTGGTCTTTGGCATCAGCCCGCAGGGAAACATGGAGAACAACTACGACAAGCAGTTTATCGATGTGGAGGAGTGGCTGACTGAGGACGGCTACATCGACTACATCTGTCCGCAGATTTATTTTGGATTTGACAACAGCACCTACCCCTATGCCGAGACGGTGGAGGCGTGGAGCGACCTGATCGAAAACGACGTGCAGCTGTACATCGGGCTCTCGCCGTACAAGATCGGCACCGAGGACACCTATGCAGGTTCCGGCCGCTGGGAGTGGGCCAACAGCGGGGACATCCTGGCCCGCCAGGTGGACACTGCGCGCCAGGCCGAACACTACAAGGGCTTTTCGCTGTTCCGTTACGACTCGGTGTTCCAGCCACAGTCGGGCGTGAAGGCGGCTGTGCAGGAGGAGATCGACAGCCTCAAGCAGGTCTTGTAGGCAAAAAGCAGGACGTAAAAACAGGAGGCTATGGTTGTGACAACAAGAGAGCATAAAGAAAAGACGATTGTAGGGCCCCTGATTGGGGTCATCCTGGTCATCACCATCATCGCGGCCTTTGCGGTTGTGATCCTGCGCCAGACAGCGGCGCAGGCCCAGAAGGAAGAACAGACCGCCCAGGCAGTGCAGGCAGCGCAGCAGGCGCAGCAGGAACAGGCTCAGGAGCGCTCACAGCCGCAGGAGGATGCGGTGGTGCCGGCGTCCAGCTTCCAGTTCCCGTCGGACATGAAGGCGGCAATGGTCGAGCCGGGGCGCGAGTTTTTGACCGTGCTGTCCGGCCATATCGAGCAGGCGGAGCTGGCGCTGTCCGGAGAGGAGCAGCAGCTGCAACAGCAGCAAACCCTCGACCCGCCGGAGATTGACGAGCAGCAGGTGCGCGACGAGATCGACCAGATGGTGCAGGACGCGGCGGAGCTGGGGCTGGACACCCTGTTTGTCTCGCTGGAAAACGCCTACGGCACCCTCTGGGAGTCGCCGGGCGCGATGACCTCCTTCGACGCGCTGGGCTATCTGTACGACAGCGCACACCAGGCGGGGCTGTCGCTGTACGGCGTCCATGACCTCTCCTTTGTGGTGGGGGGCAGCGGACGGATGAGCTACATCAGCGCGGTGGATGCGCAGACGCTGGACCAGTGTGCCGAGCAGACGAAGAACATCGTGTCGGGCAGCCAGCTGGATGGGCTGCTGCTGGACGGCTACCTCAACCCGGAAACCGACTACAGCTATGCGGCCTTCACCCAGACCGGGGCCAACGTCAGCATGGACACCTACATGACCGAGAGCACCACCCTGCTGGTCAAGACTGCCCGCCAGGCTGCGCAGGAGGCAAACGCTTCGCTGCCGGTGGGGCTGGCGGTCAGCCCGGTGTGGGCCACCGCCGACGAGCAGGAGGGCGGCATTGATCTTGCCTACACCCAGACCTCGCTGGGGACCTACCACGCCGACACCAAGGGGATGATCGAGCAGGGGCTGTGCGACTTTGTGGTGGTCAAAAACTACGGCGCCACCGCCAGCGAAACCCTGCCCTTTGAGCAGATCGCCGACTGGTGGAACGACACCCTCTCCCAGAGCGGCGTCGCTGCCCTGATGGGACATGCCTCCTCCCGGGCAGGGGTGTGGGAAAACGGCTGGGGGCCAAACTATGAGCTGGCGACCCAGTGGGAGATTGCACAGGGGGAAGAAGCCTTTTCGGGCAGCGTGTTTAACTCGCTGGAAACCCTGCTGCAGGACCCCAACTACACCACCTACTATCTGACCGAAGCCTGGACGCAGGCAGAGGAGGGGGCGGCAGAGGAGCAGACCTCCGACGGCGAGAGCCAGGAGGACGCTTCCCAGCCGCAGACCATGCAGACAGCTTCAGCGACGCAGGCGGAGCCTGCTGCCCAAGCCGACCTCTACACCATCGACGCGGGGCAGGCCCAGCAGGTGGAGGACGGGGAGAGCATCGGCTCCGGCAGCTATCAGGATTTGGCGGACAGCTATGCGGGGGCCAGCATCCTCGAGCAGATCAGCCCGGTGGGCAACCGCAGTGTGGCCCACGGCGACACCATCATCATCATCGCTGTGGCGCAGGAGGGCGCGCGGGTGACCGCTGAGGTCAACGGCGAGACCATCCAGCTTGCCGAGACAAACCGCTCGGCGGGCATCAGCGGGTACAGGCGCTACTCCGCCGAGTATGAGGTGGACGGCACGGGGATGACCTCCTCGGATATGGGCAACGTGGTGGTGACCGCCACGCTAAACGGCTCCAGCGACAGCCTGACCGGCGCCAAGCTGACCTTCCAGCTGGACAGCCTGCCCTCCTCCGGCTCCTACGGCACCAGCAGCAACCCGCCGAGCGGCAGCAGCTCGAGCAGCAATAGCTCGAGCAACGGCTATGTGCGGCCGGAGTTGTCCACCTCCCCGACCAAAGCCATCGGGGATGGGACGCTGGTGCAGGTGGTGGCCGAGCAGGCCTGGACCTTCCCGGTCAACAAGAACAGCATCTATCCGGACACCGACTGCTACCCGCTGCCCTACGGCACGATGGACTATGTCACCGGCGAGATGGTCAGCATCAAGGACGGCAGCAAGTACCGGTACTACTACAAGCTGGCCTCGGGGCGGCGCGTCTACTGCGAGGATGTGGAGGCGGTGACCAGCGGGGTCTCGATTCGAAATAACCGCATCACCAACATGACGGTGCGGGCGACCAACGACTTCACCTATGTCATCCTGCAGTCGGACAACCCGGTCTCCTTCCTGCCGAGCTATTCGACCGGGCGCATCCGGTTCGAGTTCCAGAACACCAGCAGCACGCCGGGCGACCTTTCGCTCAGCCAAAACCCGCTGTTTTCCAGCGCGACCTGGAACGGCTCGACACTGACGCTGGAGCTGTTGGACAACAACGGTTTCCTCGGCTACAAGGCCTACCACGAGAACGGCAACATCGTGCTGCGCTTCAATAACCCCACCGGCATCGAGGGGGCGCGCATCACCGTAGACCCTGGCCACGGCGGCAGCGACCCGGGCGTGGCGGACAACATCGACCCGGACTGGCCGGAGAAGCGCATCAACTGGGAGCTTGCTCAGGCGATCGCCGACGCGCTGGAGGAGAAGGGCGCTGAGGTCAACTTGCTCAACACCTACAATAACACCACCACCATGCAGAGCCGTCTGGCGCAGGCCAAAAACTTTGACTCCTCGCTGTTTTTGTGCATCCACACCAACTCCTCGGAGGTCAACACCAGCGCGTCCGGGTCGGAGTGCTACTACTTCTACCCCTTCGCCAAAAAGCTGGCGGCGCAGATGTCCAGCGCGACCTCGGACGGGCTTTCCACCAGCGACCGCGGCGCCAAGTACGATGTCTTTTATGTCACCCGCGACCCGCAGATGGTGGGCATCCTCAGCGAGGTGGGCTTCCTGACCAACTCCACCGAGTACGGCAAGATGCAGCAGGATTCTTACCAAGAGAGCGTGGGCGAGGCGGTGGCGGACGCCATCGAGGAGTATCTGGATAGTGCGGGCGCGGAATATGCCGGCCGCACCGGCACCCAGAGCACCGGCACGGCGCTGACTGTCTCCGACGGCCCGACCTTTAACGAGGACGCCGAGGACTCCACCGGCTACGACATCATCGGCGATCACACCTATGGCTCGTCCGGTTCGTCCGGTTCGTCCAGCTCCTCCAGCTCGTCGAACAATGACGATGAGGATGGGGAGGACGAAGACAACACCTCCGGCTCCTCCGGCAGCTCGTCGAGCAGCAGCCGTCCGTCCGGGCCGGTCAGCGAGACGGTCATCGCCGAGGGACCGGGCACGGGGGACGTGCAGTACATCATCTTCACCGACCCGGAAAATAAGAAGCTGAACATGGAGGTCGGCGACGAGAAACAGCTGGGCATCAAGCTGACCGGCGACTCCACCGTCACCCGCAAGTACACCACCAGCGACAAGTATGTGGCGACCATCGACGAGGACGGCGTGGTCCACGCGGTGGGCGCAGGCAGCTGCAAGATCACCGTGGTGGCGGGCGACCAGGGCGGCACCATCGACGTGCGGGTCACCGGCGACAGCTACAGCGCGTCCAACGACAGCAACCGTGGTAGCAGCAGCAATAGCAGCAACAGCAGCAACAGCGGCCGCGTGGAGGACGTCACCGGCAAGACGGTGGAGACCACCGGCATCACCATCAAGGCCAGCCGCAGCGCGGTGCGCGCGGGCGAGTCGATGCAGCTGCAGGTGATCTTCTCCCCATCCAACGCGACGGGGGAGGACATCGAGTGGAGCGTCACCCGCGGCAGCCTGTACGGCGAGGTGGACAACCGCGGGGTGTTTACCGGCATTGAGTCGGGGTTCTCGACGGTCAAGGCGGAGACTGCCGACGGCGAGCACAGCGCTACGCTTCGTATTGAAATTATCTAAGCGCCGCAGGGCGCAAGGGCCACGGGGGATGCCCCCGTGGCCCCCATTTTTTCTCCCACTGGCGTGGGCCGTGGCCCCTACGCTGATGCGAGGGGCGCTGCCCCTCTGCACTCCCCGAAGTGGGGGCTATGCGCCCCCACAGCCCCCATGGGGAGGGCGCTCCGCCCCTCCACCCCGGGTGACTTTTTTTCGAAAAGAAAGTCACCAAAGATTCGCCAGGGGGCACCCCTGGACCCCCTTGGGGGGCATTATCATCCCCCCAGCAACGCAAGCGTTGCTCCCCCCAGAAAGGGGCGCCACCATCTACAGCTAAAATACCTCCGAGGATGCCGCAGCCCCTATACCTCCGCAACCAATACCGCTAGGGCAGAAGGCGGGGGAATCCAAGGGGGTCCTCCCCCTTGTGCCGGAGGTCCAGGAACCAGGAGGTTCCTGGTGAGTCTTTGGTGACTTTCTTCTCATAAGAAAGTCACCCGGGGCATGGGGCGGAGCGCCCATACATTGGGGAGTGCAGAGGGGGGCCGAAGGCCGCCCCTCGCATCAGCGCAGGGGCCCCCGCCCCTCGCAAAAAGCAAACTTAGACAAAATATGAAAAAAGGGAAAGGGATTTCCCGTTTTTCTTATCCAAAAAAGTTGTTGACAAATTAACAAGAGAAAGGTAAACTAATTGTTGGACACTGATTGCTCTCGGCAAGAGAAAATCAGCTTTGGAATAAAAGAAAAATGGGCACAACAAAAGGCCGCCAGAATGATTTTAGGGAAGAAGGATGGTGCCCTTTTGTCTGCATATGTCGAATATTTTCGAGAGGTGAGATTGCAAGTGTTTAAAATTGTTAACAAGAAGCTGTTAAACGAAGCAGTTGTCCTCGTAGAGGTAGAAGCTCCGTTTATCGCTAAAAAGGTTCTCCCGGGACAGTTTATCATCTTCCGCATCGATGAACAGGGCGAGCGCGTGCCGCTGACCGTCGCGGACTATGACAGAGAAAAGGGCACCATCACCCTGATCGTTCAGATGGTTGGCCGCACCACCAAGATGCTGGGCGCTATGGAAGCGGGCGAGTACCTGCTGGACGTTGTCGGCCCGCTGGGCATCCCAACCCACCTGGAAGGCCTCAAGAACGTCTGCGTCATCGGCGGCGGCGTGGGCTGCGCCATCGCTTACCCGCAGGCCAAAGCCCTGCACAAGATGGGCGCTAATGTCGACGTCATCATCGGTTTCCGCTCCAAGGACATCGTTATCCTGGAGGACGAGATGAAGGCTGTCGCCAGCAACCTCTATGTCATGACCGACGACGGTTCCTACGGCGAGCACGGCTTTGTTACCGTAAAACTCCAGCAGCTGATCGACGAGGGCAAGGACTACGACGCGGTCATCGCCATCGGCCCGGTTCCGATGATGAAGTTTGTCTCGGAGGTCACCAGACCAAAGGCAATCAAGACCATCGTTTCCCTCAACCCAATCATGATCGACGGCACCGGCATGTGCGGCGGCTGCCGCGTCAATGTTGGCGGCGAGATCAAGTTTGCCTGCGTGGACGGCCCTGACTTCGACGGCCACAAAGTAAACTTTGACGAGCTGATGAAGCGCAATGGAACCAACAGGGAACAGGAACAGCATGACAGCGAACATTGCAGACTGAGAGGTGCCATCAATGCCTAACATGACCATGACAAAGCTCCCCATGCCGGAGCAGGACCCAAAAGTAAGAGCCAGAAACTTTGAGGAAGTTTCTTACGGATACACCGAAGAGATGGCGGTAGAGGAAGCACAGCGCTGCCTCCACTGCAAACATATGCCCTGCGTCAGCGGCTGCCCGGTCAACGTGCAGATCCCGAAATTTATCCAGCTGATCGCCGAGCACAAATTCGCCGACGCCTGCGCTGCCATCAAGGAGACCAGCGCGCTGCCGGCAGTCTGCGGCCGTGTATGTCCGCAGGAGACCCAGTGTGAAGCCAAGTGCGTGCGCGGCATCAAGGGCGAGCCGGTTGCCATCGGCCGTCTGGAGCGCTTTGCGGCTGACTGGGATATGAAGAACGGCAAGAACGAGGTTGTAAAACCGGAATCCAACGGCCACAAGGTAGCCGTCATCGGCGCTGGCCCTGCGGGCCTGACCTGCGCTGGCGACCTTGCCAAGAAGGGCTACGAGGTCACCATCTTCGAGGCCTTCCACAAAGCGGGCGGCGTATTGGTTTACGGCATTCCGGAATTCAGACTTCCAAAGGCCATCGTGCAGAAGGAAGTAGAGGGCCTGGAGAAGATGGGCGTTAAAGTGATGACCGACATGGTTATCGGTAAGGTTCTGTCCATCGACGAGCTGATGGACGACATGGGCTTTGAGGCTGTCTTTATCGGTTCCGGCGCTGGTCTGCCGATGTTCATGGGCATCGAGGGCGAGGACCTGGTCGGCGTTTCCTCCGCAAACGAGTTCCTGACCAGAATCAACCTGATGAAAGCATACCGCGACGACTACGACACCCCGATCAGAAAGGGCAAGAACGTCGCTGTAGTTGGCGGCGGCAACGTCGCAATGGACGCTGCCAGAAGCGCGATGAGACTGGGCGCAGAGCATGTCTACATCATCTACCGCCGTTCCGAGGCGGAGCTGCCAGCCCGCCGCGAGGAGGTTCACCACGCCAAGGAAGAGGGCATCGAGTTTGTCCTGCTGACTAACCCCGTCAAGATCCACGGCGACGAGAACGCGAACGTCAAATCCATCGAGTGCATCAAGATGGAGCTGGGCGAGCCGGACGCTTCCGGACGCCGCCGTCCAATCCCGGTTGAGGGCTCCAACTTTGAGATTCCGGTAGACACCGTCATCATGTCGCTGGGCACCTCTCCGAACCCGCTGATCAGAACCACCACCGAGGGTCTGGAAGCGAACAAGAAGGGCTGCCTGGTTGCGGACGAGCACATGGCGACCACCCGCGAGGGTGTATACGCCGGCGGCGACGCGGTAACTGGCGCTGCCACTGTTATCCTGGCGATGGGCGCAGGCAAGACTGCCGCGGCTTCCATCGACGAATACATTCAGAACAAGAACAAGTAAGCTCTTTCCCAAAGAGTTTTGCAAAGCGAACGCCTCGGGCCGACAGCCCGGGGCGTTCTTGTTCTGTTTGGCAGGACGGTCTGCCGATTCCACAAAGCCAAAGAAAAAGACCGATTTGCTCACCGGCTCAAAGTGGCAAATCGGTCCAGTTAGTGGCAGAATCCCTGTCAGGAAAATTGCGTGACACATTTGCTGCAGGGGGAGGCTCGCTATTTTTCGTTTATCGAGTTGGGCAGATTCCACCGGAATCGCAGCGACAGAAGACGGATGGCAACAATCAGCGCCGCGCACAGCAGCATGCAGAAGGTCTTCGGCAAAAATTCTTGGAGGTAGTAGTAGATCAGCGCCCCGGGGATGGCCGCCACCGCATAGATCTCCCGCCGCAGCACCAGCGGAGTGCGCCGTACCATGATGTCCCGCAGCATGCCGCCGCCCACACCGGTCATTACTCCGACAAACACCGCCAGAAAGGCGTTGTGATAGCCGCTGTCCAGCGCGCTGTTGACCCCGATGATGGTGAAGATTCCCAGTCCCATCGAGTCGAAAAAATTGATGGGCCCCATGAAGCTGACCACCTTGCCGTTTTCCACAAAGTTGCCGTAGTGGTGCAGCATCAGGAGCATCAGAGAGGAGGTCACAATCGCCACCGCGACATAGACGGGGTTGGTGAACATGCTTGGTGGGGTGTTGCCCAGAATCAGGTCGCGCAGCATACCACCGCCCACCGCCGTCGTCATCGACAGCACCGGGATACCAAAATAGTCCAGCCCACGCTCAATGCCGACCAGCCCTCCCGAAATGGAAAAGACCACCGTTCCGATTATCTCCAGAATGAAAACAACAATCTCCAAAAAGCTCATCATCCATCCCTCCAGTAAACGATTCAGATTGAATTTTCTTGTCTGATTTTGCTAAAGTAAATCCATCATCTTTTAGCAGAACATCCAAAAAACTTTATTGAGATAAAGGATACCGCAAGCCACACAAAAAGTCAATACCAAAAAGTTTGCTCTGACAGAATCATAGCCTTTCACAAAATTTCAGGCTAAAGCGGCTCTTTCCTGACCGATTTGCCACAACTTTGTTGTCCCGGACAAACTGGAATTGACGGATTTGTCTGTCAGGTAGTATAATAAGAGGGCAGGCTTTTCAGCCAACTTCTTAGAGAAACGGAGGCTTTGTGCCTTGATTTTATTAAACGCAGAAAAAATCTCCAAGGGCTACAGCGACCGGCAGCTGCTCGACGGCTGCTCGCTCGCCGTCGGTCAGGGGGATAAAATCGGTCTCATTGGCGTCAACGGCACCGGCAAGTCCACCCTGCTCAAGGTGATGGCCGGGGTCGACTTCCCAGACAGCGGCACCGTCACCCGCTCCGGTGGGGTGCGGGTGGCCTACCTGCCACAAAACCCGGAGTTTGCGCCCGAGACCACCGTCCTGCAGCAGGTGATGACCGGCGTCGCCATCGACAAGGCCCGCGCCAAGGAGGCCAAGGTGGTGCAGCAGGCCGACGAGTACCAGTGTAAGAGCATCCTGACCCAGCTGGGCCTCTCCGACTATGACCAGCCCATCGGGCAGCTTTCCGGCGGACAGAAGCGGCGGGTCGCATTGGCCTGCGCGCTGGCCGCCGAGTCGGAGGTGCTCATCCTCGACGAGCCCACCAACCACATCGACAGCGAGATGGTCGACTGGCTGGAGGGCTACCTCAAGCGTTTCCAGGGGGCCATCCTGATGGTCACCCACGACCGCTATTTTCTGGAGCGGGTGGTCAACCGCATCGTCGAGCTGGACCGCGGCAAGCTGTACAGCTACCCGGCCAACTACTCGCAATATCTGGAGCTGAAAGCCCAGCGCGAGGAGATGGCGCTGGCCACCGAGCGCAAACGTCAAAGTCTCTACCGCAAGGAGCTTGCCTGGATTCAGCGCGGCGCGCGCGCCAGAAGCACCAAGGCCCAGTTCCGGGTCGACCGGTTCGAGGAGCTCAAAAAGCCGGGCTATGTCCCCGACCACTCCAAGCTCGAGGTCAGCGCCCTCTCCTCCCGGCTGGGCAAAAAGATCATCGAGATTGAGCAGATCAGCAAGAGCTTTGACGGCAAGGTGCTGGTCAAGGATTTTAGCTACAACCTGCTCAAAGGCGACAGGGTGGGCATCATCGGGCCCAACGGCTACGGCAAGACCACCCTGGTGCGGATGATCTGCGGCCTGCTGGAGCCGGATCAGGGGCGGATTGTGCGCGGCGAGACGGTCCGGATCGGCTACTTCTCGCAGGAATCCTTTGCCGGGGAGGACTTTGACCCGACGGTGAAGGCCATCGATTACATCCGTCACATCTCTCAGGAGATCCAGACCCCGGAGGGTACCCTCACCGCCGCGCAGATGATGGAGAAGTTCCTCTTCCCCGCCGACCTGCAGTACACCGAGATCGGGCGGCTCTCCGGCGGCGAGCGGCGCAGGCTGTACCTGCTGCGGGTGCTGATGGAGGCCCCGAACGTGCTGGTGCTGGACGAGCCGACCAACGACCTGGACATCGAGACGCTGTCGGTGCTGGAGGATTATCTCGAGCAGTTCCCCGGGGTGGTCATCGCGGTCAGCCACGACCGGTACTTTTTGGACAAGCTGATGAACCACGTCTTTGTGCTGGCGGGCAACGGCGAGGTGCGCCACTACACCGGCGGCTACGCCGACTACCGCGCCGACGTTGCAGAACAACAGCGTCTGGCGGCGCAGGAGCGGCTGGATTCCCAGCCGTTGCCCAACTCCTCCCTGAAAAAAACTTCCGGCGGGCGCAGCCATCAGGAGAAGCTGAAATTTTCCTTCAAGGAGCAGCGGGAGTACGAGGAGATCGACGGGGTGATTGCCGGGTTGGAGGAGAAGATTGCCCAGACCGAGGCGCTCATCGCCCAGAACGCGAGCGACTACGCGGCGCTGCAGGAGCTGACTGCCGAAAAGGAGGAGCTGGAGACTCAGCTTGCCGCCAAGATGGAGCGGTGGGTTTATCTCAACGACCTCGCGGAGCGGATTGAGGCGCAGGGGAAGTAGGCCCCTGCAACCCCAATGCGAGGGGCGGCCTGCGGCCCCCCTCTGCACTCCCCAATGTGGGAGCACAGCTCCCACACCCTCAGAGAGCGGGCGCTCCGCCCCGCACCCCGGCCTACTTTCTCGCGTAGAGAAAGTAGGCAAAGATACGCCAGGAACCTCCTGGTTCCTGGACCTCCGGCACAAGGGGGCGGACCCCCTTGGATTCCCCCGCCTTCTGCCCTAGCGGTATTGGTTGCGGGAGTATAAAACCTGCGGCATCCTCGAGGGCATCCCTGCCGAGCCACGGATTGACAGCAGGGGGTGTGACCCCCGGTGTAGCTTGGGGAGAAAAAAGACCGATTTACCCACCAGCTTAAAGTGGCAAATCGGTCTAGGTTTGTAGTAGAAGGTAGCCCGGCGCGAGACGGAGCGTAGCGCAGCGAGCGCGAAAAGGGCGGCGACCACGCACCGGGGGATTCCAAAGGGCA
>ERZ1643246.1622-NODE-1622-length-23911-cov-4.753353_pt1 | contig 23911 bp, 22 predicted proteins | sample MGYA00579265_ERZ1643246 | MGnify/ENA primary metagenome ERZ1643246 (study PRJEB29033, sample SAMEA4952261) | chicken gut metagenome | biome: Broiler Chicken; feature: Gastrointestinal Tract; material: Caecum | place: Ireland | collected 2018 | study: Broiler...
TTTATATTGTTCTTTTATCCGAATTTATCTGTCCGCAGTCGCCGCACCGATTTTCGGAACCTGCCCGAATTGTCGGTGTGTCCGCTTTTTCGGAATCCCGTTCGGACAAAGCTTCCCGCTGAGACGTTTCACCCACTGCGGCACCGCGGACCGCCGTGCGACAAACGTACCGCGGCGTATCCTTCAAACGATGTTCAGGTCGGTAACGATCTTCATGCGATCTTCCGTATCGGGCAATTCCCTTTTGCCTAACCGCTTTTCCGACCGCGCACACAACTTTTCCAACGCGCACCGCGAACGCATCACTGCCGCAGCATCATTCTTTTTCTTCTGAAAAAGTCCGCAAGACCGACGGCACAGCAGCTGCACGTTCGCAGTCCTTCCGTTCCGATGCTCCTTGCAAGGTAACGCCATCGGAACAAATCATGCCCGAAAGGCATTATCGGAAAAACTTCTCTCTTAAAAAATGCACCGCTAAGTAGTTTACACCTTCACCGCGTGTTTTAAACCTGCTCCGCGGCAGCGCACCGCATGTTTTTAAATCAAACCTTACCACGGGGCGAACTTATTCGTTGGGTAAAGCGAACAGATACCAAAACAGCGCAAAAACATCACGGCGGCGCAATATATTATTAAAGGCGCTAAATTCATGCAGTACCAAACCGCAGGAACACGATCATAAAAACGGACGTACGATCCTCTTTTGCTTTCTTCATACATTCAGGAAGAAAGTTTCATAGCCGTGTCAGCGAACGTTTGGAGGTACGATCAACAATTTGACGCGCCGTTGCGCTTACAACGCAGATCCTTTGTCAGTTTATCAATAAAAGCGCAAATTCATACACAACAATTTCTCCATGTTTTATCTATCATATCATAAAATATTTAAAAAGACAAGGGTTCTGCCAAAGATTTCTTTTAAAGGTATGATTTTTTATTTGTTTAACACAAATTCAGCATTGATTTTTGCAAAAATTCACATAGCGCATGGCTATTTCAGCCCGAAAACACCCTTTTGAATGTTTCATATGAAACTTGTCCGTGATTATGAATGTTTCACGTCAAACATTTCAAATTTTTGCGCTATCGATAAAACGGCATAAGGCGCATAATAATGTTTATGATTCATAGCCATCGGAACGATCAATGTTTCATATGAAACATTCCGTCGGGCAACCCTGCACTACCCTATTATATATCACTAATAATCGTACACACTAGCCTTTGCGCGAAAACATATTAAGTGATGCGTCATGGAATCCTTAACTTAACAGCCTACAGCACCGCATTGAATACGAGTGCTTTATATAAATTAGCACCGGAAATTGGTGCACTCATCTCAAATATAAGCTCGCTGCCGGCTTATTGTGCACATGTTTCTTAGCGTAATTACTCAAACGCAAAGATTTGCACATTGAAAAGTGTAATACAACAAAATTACGTTGCGTATAATTATGCATATTGCGTGAATATAACAAATTCAAATCTGATTGCGTATTTATTTCGTGCATGACGACTGACTGAACAATTTTTTGCGCTATTCAAATAAAAATTACTATGTTGATAGCGCATAAGCGTGTTTTTAAGTTTCACATGAAACATTCGGAGAAATCTTACTGTTTTAGGGCATACAGAAAGCAAATTAAATTATACGCACTGCTTTCAGCAAAGCATAAAAGTTTTCTGCGCTCGTTTCAAATATATGATAATTGATGCCTGAAAGAAGCAGTTATCCCTGATTTATCCACATTCCCAACACGAATCCGTTAATATTTGCTTCCTTGGCTTTCATTTCCGCTATTATCAACATTATACTGATTTTTGTTATAATTCCGTAAAAAATGTAGGGAAAATTGCCCGGAAATTTTTGGTTTCTGAGTTTAAAATTCTGTCTCAGACCGTCTGAGAGGCTTTTTTGAAAACAGCGATTTTCGATACATAAATATGAGCGCATAGTAAAATTCTTCCATTTCAGCGAGCCGCAGGAGTTCTTGCTGCATATAGTCTGAAAACTTATGCGCAGAAGATAAAATTTGGTCGCTGAACAATACATTGATGAAAATACAAATAAAAAATATATAAAGCGCAAACAAATTTTCATGCGCAAATGCATATACGCGCCCCATAAAATTTTGACGCAAACAAATGCATTGAAAATCAATGGGATGATTTCGCATTTCAAGCCGACCGACGGCGGAAAATCTCATTTTTCAGAGAAAACACTTCAAAAAAGCGCAAAAACAATTTTCAGCGCAACTTAATATAAGCGCAAAAAGCGCGTCTCAATTTCTAAGACGCACGGAAATAGAGCGCAATAAAATAATATGGCGCAAATATTTTTTAGCGCAAATAAATTTCTCGGCGCAACAAATCTAATTCAAAAATTCACGCTGCTGTATAAGATCCTGAAAAGTGGCAATACTTCCCATGCAAAAAACGGAAGGTGCGTCTGCATTATGGAATACAGCTTCAACGTTTACAATAAGATGGCAACAACGGGATTGGTTCTTTCGCTCGGCAGGCTGATAAAGCCGCAGCAGCGCCCCGTCATCCTTTGCATCGGGTCCGATCTGGCGATCGGGGACAGCCTCGGTCCTGTCTGCGGCACGATGCTCCTGAAAAAGAAATATTGCGATCTGTTCGTCTACGGAACGCTGAAAAAGACGATTACCGCCAAGGAGATCAAATATATGAATGATTTTCTGCACGAAACGCACCCCGGCTGTCCTGTGATCGCCATCGATGCCGCCGTCGGCGACGCGGGCGATATAGGGCTGATCCGCGTAACGAACAACGGCATCCGCCCCGGATTAGGAGCAAATAAAAGGCTCGGCAAAGTAGGGGATATTGGCATTTTGGGCATTGTCGCCGAAAAGTCTGTCTTCAATTATTCCCTTCTGAATCTTACGCGGCTGAACCTTGTCTACCGCATGGCAGACATTATTTCCGATGCAGTCGCCGATTTTTCAGCCAGGAGCCTGTTCGGCGAAACGGGCGAGGTCGCCGTATGAACGCGGCCATACGGATGCAGCAGGGCAAAAAGCCGAATTTTTTCAACCGATGCTTTGCCTTCGAAGTCCGAAACTGTTCTGCCGATAAAAAAGTTTTTCCCGATCGCGGTCGGCCTACCTGCGCGCACGCCCTTCTTTTGCCATACAAAAAAACGCTTTATACGGCAAGGGGAGCGAAGCGAAAAAGCGGCTTCTGCCATGCTCCGCGCGGATGTCCGTTACAAAAACGCGCTGAAAATGTTATCGCGTTTTTTAATAAATATCGGCGCGTACGGCGCAAAAAATTTATGCCTGCGCCCGAAAAAACAAACGATGAATAATGTTTGATTATCATATTTTGCATACACTCCCTCCTTATTTCTGTAAGCCCCGCCGCTATAATGAAGCGGCGGGGCTTTTTTACTGCAATGCGACTAGACGCAGTATTCCTTATTTATTTCGGTGATATCTGCTGCGCTTCTTTGTGTCCGCTGACGGTCTGTTAGCTTTGCCACATAATCGCCTCCCTGTATATTGACATGAAAAAAGCACCTCGCCGTTTGGCTTGGTGCTTGGTGATATTGTTGAGTTGATTATTTTTTCGGCAAAGGCTCGCCCCAAATATTCAAACCTTTGGATACAAGCGCTTTTGCCTGATTATAGGTAACGGGGTTTGTTTCGTTCGGCTCATCTTCTTGCCCCGTATAGTCATCGTACTCATATTCCCAATCACAATAAGGGCAATCATCAAAAGTACTTCCTTCAAACTCTGTTCCACAAATCGGACATTTTATTTTAAACTTCATAAGCTTTATCCTGTCTTTTTATATCTTCAAATTTTTTCTTGGAATATTTAGTTAACGTATGAACAACACCTTCGCTGCTTGCGCAAAACCAACCTTTGGTTTCATCATACCTATAAAATTTCTTCCATTTTTCGCTGTAATACAGCTTCCCCTTGTCACTATTGAAGAACTCGACCGCCGCCTTTTCGTACTCCTTTGTGTTTTTGAACCCCATTTCCTTAGCGTGCCGCTGATGGTGCTTTGTTTCCAGACGGTTAAATCCTGTTGCAGGTTCCGGGACTTTCTGCGGCGGAGCATCTTTCTCCGGTTCATCCGAATAGATGCTTACAGCTTTACGAAGCTTTTCCCCTTCGCCGGCTCCCGCTCCCTTATCCGTAAATTTCCCGTCGCTTTCGCGCGGGTGCTCGTCTTCCCGAAACATTCGCTTTTCTCCATAAGAAAAGCGCTATCATTGTAACACAGTTCCCCTGTGCTGTCAATGCCGCAAAAAAGTAAAACAAAAGCACCGCATATACGGTGCTTTTGTTTTGTCTTTGGATGGGCGCCTGCCTCAAAAAGGAACCATCATTCTTTTGCAGCTTCGGCGACTTTCTGCTGTCAAAGACAATGTTTATACAAAGTATGGGAAGCCCGCATCCCTTCCATTATTTAGCAGCTGAGCGGTAAATTTCTGCTGTCATACTTTATATATCGTCTTCAACGGAAAATCGGTGCGAGTCTCTTGACCGATTTTTATGCATAAACAGTTTCCCTTATGCAACCGTTGCACTTGAAAAACCGATAGGGAGGACGCGCATTTCCCTCCATCGCGCCGAAAAAACCTTCGGTGCGGCAGGCGAGCGCGGCTTTCTGCCATTCGTATCAGTTTTCTGCTTTTATTATTCTCCAAAACCCGAAAATGTCAAGCCCGCAACATGTTTTTGTCAAAAACCAAACCGCCACGGGGGAAGAAAAAGCCCCCCGCGAGGGAAATTTTCCGCCCGCGGGGGTGTTTTTTCGTTCCGTTATTGTTTTGCTGTTCCGATACAGGCGTTTTTTTACGTTTCTTTGCCTTTGGCCGCATCAGTCGAGCTGTGTAAAATCAGACGACTGCAGGGTGCAGGAAGCGCCCGTTTCTTCCGCGCCGCTCCGTTCGTATTTCACCTGCAAAATATCGTTCGTGCGCAGGGTCAGGATCAGATCGGAGATGTTGAACGAGCGGGTGATCGCATGCTCCGTCCCGTTTACGATGATCGATCTGATCACGTCTCCCTCGGCAAGCCCGAGCGTTTCCGCAATGGAACCGCTTTCGACCGACTGCACGGCCACCTCTTCCTCGATCGCACCGTATCCCGACTCTGCGTCGTAGACGTATTTTGAATTCTGCGTCGATACGGAGACGCCCAGCGTGATCTTGTACGCGCCGTTGGTCGCGTCGTTCCCGTCCTCATACGAGCGGATGATGTTGTCCGCCGTGCCAGTCACGATCTCGAGCGGGATCGCATAATTGATGTTCTGCTCCGTCGAATTGCCTGCGTTCGTGATGCCGATCAGCTCGCCGTCGGCATTGAACAGCCCGCCGCCCGAATTGCCCTGGTACAGCGGCGTATCGATGCGGATGGAGCGGTACGAGCGCGCCGTGCCGTCGATATCCAGCGAAATGTAGTCGCTTTCTGTGCTGATGACGCCCTGCGTGACGCTGATGCCGCGCCCTTCGGGGTTGCCGATCGCGACCGCCGTTTCGCCCACATGATACCCGTCCGCGAGGGTGATCTCCGCCGCGCTTTCGTTGATCGCAAGGATGTCGCTCGTCTTTGCGCGCAGCACGGCGATATCGGAGCTGACCGACCCGCCTATGTATTCCAGTTCGATCGCATAGCTGCCGTAGTCGTATTTGGTATACCCGTCGCTGTCCGTGTCCGCCACGTTGTTGTTGTCTTCGTCCACGGTCGAAGGCGACCCTTCGCTGCCGTAAAGGTACCCGCGGATCTTCCGCGCGATGTTCGTGCCGCCGTTCTTTTCCGTATTCGCGTCCGCCAGATACACCACATGGTAGTTCGTTACGATGTAGGTATACCCGTCCGCACCCGTATCCATGTCATAGAGCACCGCGGATCCCGTATAGATCGCCGTATCCGTCGTCTGCGTATAGAAGGGCGGATACATGGACGACGACGTTTCCGTCACCACGAATTCGGAATAGATTTTCATGACCGACAGCAGGTTTTTCTGGATCGCGAGCGCAACCGACTCGTCGCTGACGGTCAGGTACTGCTTCAAAAACTCCTCAAAGGTGAGATCCGACCCCGTCGTCTGTTTGTACTCTTCGTACACGTCCGTGATCGTAAGGTCCTCGCCGTCCGCCCCGTTCGAAACGGTGAACGTGCTCGTCGACCCGTCCGAATAGGTGACGGTGTAAACGTCGTTCAGCCCGTCCGTGCCCGTCTTTTCGATCTGCGTCACATATACGGATGATCCCGCCGCCTGCTCCGAAGAAGAGCAACCGGCAAGCACCAGCGAAAAAGCCAACACCAGCGCCAACAGCACTGCAAGGATCGTTTTCGTTGTACGTTTCATACAGTCCCTCCTTTATCATGATCAGTATACCACCGCAAAATGATAACTTTTTCACAGGTTTATGTTTTTTTTGTTAAGGACGCTTTCCTCAGGCAAACTGGCTGTTGTACAGCGCGGCGTACGCGCCGCCCTTTTCCAGCAGTTCGCGGTGCGTGCCCTGTTCGATGATGTTGCCCTGTTCCATAAAGAGGATGCAGTTCGCGTCGCGGATGGTCGAAAGGCGGTGCGCGATGACGAAGCTCGTTCTGCCGCTCATCAGCTGCTGCATCGCCTTGCCGATCTCCGCCTCCGTGCGCGTATCGACGGAGGACGTCGCCTCGTCGAGGATAAGGACAGGGGGGTTGCACAAAAACACGCGCGCGATGATCAGAAGCTGCCGCTGCCCGACGGAGATATTCCCCGCGTCGCCCGCGAGCACGGTGTCGTAGCCCTGCGGCATGGTGCGGATAAAATAATCGACTTTCGCCATCTTCGCCGCCTGCACGATCTCCTCGCGGGTAGCTGTCGGCTTGCCGTAGGCGATGTTCTCCGCGATCGTGCCGCCGAACAGCCATGTGTCCTGCAGGACCATGCCGAAGTTATGCCGCAGCCCCTCGCGGGTCAGGTCGGTCGTGGGGATGCCGTCGATGGTGATGCGCCCGCCGTTCACTTCGTAGAAGCGCATCAGCAGGTTCACGAGCGTCGTTTTGCCCGCGCCTGTCGACCCGACGACGGCGATCTTCTGCCCGGGGTGCGCCGTAAAGCTCACATCCTGCATGAGGATCTTGTCGGGGGTGTACCCGAACCGCACATGTTCGAAGGCGATCTCGCCGTGCGCGCGCTCCAACGCGGCGGGGTGCTCGGCGTCGGGCACCTCTTCTTCCCCGTCGAGGTATTCGAAGGTACGTTCCGCCGAAGCGAGCGCGGACTGCAGCGAGTTGATCATGTATGACGTCTCCGTCAGCGGCTCCGCCGCGAGGGTGATGTACTGGAAAAACGCCTGCGCGATGCCCAGCGACATGGCGCCCGTCAGCATCCACCCGCACGCGATGAGCAGGATGACCGCCTGCGACAGGCGGGACAGAAAGCGGATGAGCGGGTTGACGCTGTTGGTCAGAAAGTCCGTGTTCCGCGCCGCCACGCGCGCCTCTTCGGTGTACGAGGAAACTTTTTCAAATACTCCTTGCTCTTATTTTCCTGTTTTTTTGCGGTCCCGTGCGGAAAGTATAAAAAAAGAGCGCGCCCGATCGTTTTTCCAAACAACCGGGCGCACCCGTTATCTTCTCAACCGTTGCGGCTGCGGCCGCAAGTTCTCCGATAAACGATATTCTTTTTTTATGCTTTGCGAGCGTTCCCGCAGCACAGCAGCGATTATACAACGTATATGCCGCAAAGTCAACGATAGAACACAACTTTTTCAAAAAAAATTTACGGGTACTGCACCGCCGCGCAAACATGCTTTTTTTACTACGTATTTTATACGTACAGCACGGGCTTCCCCGTCTTCTGCGCATACCGCACCGTGTAATAGGTGCCGCCCTTTTCGCACGCCCCGCGCAGGTACGCCAGCACCATGTCGCAGCGGTCCACCATGTAGCGGTTGCGCTCGAACATGCAGCCCGTTTCGTAGCGTTCGTGCAGCACCACCCGTTCGTCGCACCGCTCCAACAGCGCCGTGTACCTCTTTTTTTCGGAAAAGGGATACCGCCCGCTCTGGTCGGCGCAGGGGACGCACGCCACAAGGCGGAGCGGGAACTCCTTTTTCAGCCTTGCAAGCATCTCCCCGCACAGCAGGTCGAACCCCAGCGCCATGCCGCACAAAAAGGTGTCCGTCCCGTTCTCCAAAAGCGTGCGCAGCTTTTTCTCCGTCCCCTCCGCAGGAAAATCTTTTCCGAGCACTCTGTGCCCCGTCAGCGCGCAGGTCAGCACTTCTTTTTCTCCTTCGGCACGCCGAGCGGGTCGCTCCGCTCCTTTCCGCGCCCGCGCGGGTACGCAGCGGGCGTGCGTTTCACCTTGTCCGCCACGACCAGCGTCCGTTCGTCTTCCTCCCCGCGCAAAAACAGCTTTTCGGCAAGGCGCAGCCGCAGCCCGAGCACATCGAAAGCACCCTTCGCTTCGGCGATCTCCTCCTCCGCGCGCCCCTTGTACGCCACGAACGCGCCGCCTTCTTTTACAAACGGCGCGCAGTACTCCGCCAGCGTCGCCAGCCGCGCCACCGCGCGCGCCGTGCATACGCCGAACCGTTCGCGGAACGCAGGGTCCCGCCCCGCGTCCTCCGCACGCAGCGGATGCACCTGTGCGTGCAGCCCGAGTTTATCCACAACTTCACACAAAAATCCGCACTTTTTATGCGAACTTTCAAACAGATCGAACTGCAGGTCCTCCCGCACGATGAGCAAGGGCAATGAGGGGAACCCCGCTCCCGACCCCACTTCCGCGCACCGCGCACCATACGGAAAGTACGTTTCGCCCGTCAGGCTGTCGAAAAAATGCTTTTTATAGCATTCCTCCCTGTCCGTGATGCGGGTCAGGTTGAACTTTTCATTATAAAACAGGAGCAGATCGTAAAACAATCCGAATTTTTCACCCGTTTTTCCGCTTGTAAGCAGCTTTTCCGCTTCGTTCCGTTCCATATCGCCATTATACCATATTTTTCCGCGCGCCGCTACTTTTTCACACCTCTCTCCCCGAATGTTCCTTATTGTGGAAAAGTTCTGTTCTTTTGTAGGCAACTTCCCCGTCTGTTCCGTTTTTCCGCCTTTTTTCTCCTCCTTTTTCCGCCGGGCGTGTTTTTCTCCCTACAATTCCACTTTGCTTCAACACCGCGCCGCACACACCTTTCCACAGGAACGCCCCTCTTTTTTTCTTCTGATTTCCGCTCTTTTTTCTTGCTTTTTGCCCCCTTTTCCACTATAATAATACCATGCGCGGAAGGGGCGGAAAGGGCTGTTCACATTTCCACAGCGCTTATTATTATATTTACCGTTTATAAGAATAAATCTTTTATTTTTATCCCGCGGCAGGAAGGAGGAACCTCTATGAAGATCGTATGCGAAGGCGTAGAACTTTCGGACGCAGTCGGCAAAGTCGTCAAAGCGTGCAGCGTGCGCACGACGAACCCGCTTTTGGAGTGCATCAAGCTCACCGCCGAAAACGACGGGCTCATCCTGCTCGCGACCGACGGCGAACTCTCCATTCAGAAAAAGATACGCGCGGAAGTGTTTGAAGAGGGCAGCGTCTGCGTGCCCGGCAAATACTTCGCCGAATTTATCAAGCGCCTGGAGCGCGAACAGATCACCCTCGCCTCCGAAGGCGAACGGCTGGATATCCGCTATGCCGATTCCGAAAGCTCGCTGCAGACGCTCTCCGCGGACGATTTTCCCCGCGTGGACGCGGTCGTGGAGGAAAAGAGGGTCGCCCTCACCTCCAAAAACCTCAAAGAACTCATCGCAAAAACGGTGTTCTGCTGCGCGCAGGACGATTCCCGCCCCGTGCTCAAAGGCTGCCTCATCCAGGCGCAGGAGGGGATGATCCGCTTCACCGCGCTGGACGGCTACCGCATGGCGGTGTGCGAAAAGAACCTGGACGAGATCCGCGGCGACATAAAGATCATCTGCCCCGGCAGGGCGCTCACCGAAATTTCGCGCATGCTCGGCGCGGACGAAGAGGAGATCGAAATTTTCGTGCAGAACAACGCGCTGCGCGTGAGCATCGAAAACACGGTGCTGACGGCGCGTTTGTACGAAGGGGAATTCGTCAACGTCGCGAACATCGTTCCTCACGAATTCATGAGCGAAGTCATCGCGGAACGCGCCGCTCTTGCCGAAAGCGTGGAACGCGCGGCGGTGCTCGCGCGCACCGATAAGAGCAGCATCGTGCTGTTCGACATCAAAGAGGATCAGATGAACGTATCCTCGAACACCTCCGTCGGCAGGGTGGACGAAACGGTGAAGATCCTTCTGGAAGGCAAAGACGTGACCATCGCGCTCAACAGCAAGTACGTGAGCGAATGCATTTCCGCCGTGACCGACGAAAAGATCCGCATCGGGCTGAACGGTTCTGTTTCGCCCTGCGTCGTGACGCCCGTCACGGGGAACGAATTTCTGTACCTGATCCTGCCCGTGCGCACGTCGTGAGAAGAAAGTACGTAAAAACGGGTAAAAATCAACGTATTGCGCCGAAAATCGATTGACAGCGCGCGGAAACGTTTAGTATAATGACAGAGATTCACTATAAATAAAAAAGCAGGAGATAAAAAAGATGAAAAGGACATACCAGCCCAAAAAGAGGCAGAGGAGCAAAGTGCACGGGTTCAGGCAGCGCATGAAGACGCAGGGCGGAAGGAATACCCTGAAGCGCCGCCGCAACAAAGGCAGGAAAAAGCTCTCCGCATAAACGGGCGTAAAAAAGGTGCGCGGTGTATACCAGGATAAAAAAGAACAATGATTTCAAAAAGTTGTTTACAAGGGGAAAAAAGTTTTTTTCCCCTGCTTTAATTATTCTGTATATGCCGTCGGAAAAGCTGTCGATGGGGCTTTGCGTGAGCAAAAAGCACGGAAAAAGCGTGCAGAGGAACCGTATCAAACGGCTGCTGCGCGAAGCGTTCCGCCGCTGCGCCGCCGAGTGCGGCGGGGCAAAGGCCGCCGTACTGCTCATTCCGAAGCAGGCGGAGGAATATTCCTTTGCCCGCTTTGAACAGGGCATCCGCGCCTTTTTCGCCAAAACGCGGAGGGAAACGGAAGGTTGCAAAAAGCAAGGCTGATCTGGAAGGCGCTGCGCAGAACGGTGCTTTTTCCGTTTATCAAAGTGTTTCTGATGCACCTGATCGTGTTCTATCAGAAGTATTTTTCCAAACAGACGTGCATGTTCCGCCCCACCTGTTCGCAATACATGCTGGAGGCGATCAACAACCACGGCGTACTGATCGGCATTCTGCTGGGCAGCTGGCGCATCCTGCGCTGCAATCCGTTCACGAAGGGCGGGTACGATCCCGTGCCCGAAAATTATTTCAAGGTGCGCTGGCTGTATTAGCCGCAATCCGGTTTTAAGAGGAAACCCGCATTGAACATTCCTATCCTGATCGAGAATTTCGGCGTAACGCTGGATTGGCTCGGCACGGCGATCCAATGGCTGATCGGCATCGGTCCGATCGTCGGCGTCGGCATCATTCTGTTCACGATCATATTAAAGACGGTCGTCCTGCCGCTGGACGCCTTCTCCAAAGTAAAGATGAGGAAAAACAACCTCAAAATGGAGAAGATGCGCCCGCAGCTCGAAAAATTGCAGAAGCAGTACGCGAACGACAAGCAGGCATACAACGCCAAAATGATGGAGCTGTACAAAAAGAACGGCTATTCCATGCTCGGCCCCTGCCTGCCCATGATCGTAACGCTCGTCATCTTCATTTTCGTGATGAGTGCCTTTTCCAGCTACTCGAATTACACCAACCTGCACACCTACGAGCAGATGGCGGAGTCGTACAACGCCGCGATCTTGCAGTATTCGGTCGGAGCGGAGGACGAAGAAGCCGTTACGACGGACAGCGATTGGACGGCGTTTTATACGGGTTCGGGCGACGAACAGGTGTTCCAGTATTACAGGATGGAGCGCGTGTATAACAGCGACGCGGCAGACTGTCTGATCGAAACGCGGGTGACCTACTACTACGATCCCCCGACGGAAACGGAGGAAGAAGGGGGTTACACCGAAGAAGAGCTTGCGGCGCTCACGCCCGAAGAACGGGAAACCTACCTTGACGGTCTGCTCGCCGAAAACAAGACGAGCGGCATCATCAGCACAAGCTACACCGTCAAAACGGCGGCAGTGCTCGCCGCGGCAGAGTCGGAGGACGAAGCGTTCGCGCCCGTCGCCGCCGCCGCCGAAAAACTTAAAAACAACACCTATCAGGACAACGAAGGCTTCACCGCCAACGATTACCGTGCGCGCGAGATCATGCAGCAGGTCGGCAGAGACGCGTCCAGCAACATCTATTACGACGTGCGCGACAGCTTTCTGTGGGTGAACAACATCTGGGAGCCGGACGTATCGTACGAGCACCCCGTCAAAATGCCGAACGTCACGAACAGCCTGTTCACGCAGGAGATGTTCAACGAGCTGACGTACAACCTTTCGGCGGAAAAAGCGGCGCCGAACGGGTACTTTATCCTCATCATCCTCTCCATCGGGTTCATGTTCCTGTCGCAGTTCATCCTTTCGCGCAGCCAGAAGGCGCAGAACGAACTGCAGACGGCGGACGGGCGCGGCAAAAAGACGCAGAAGATCATGATGATCGTCATGCCCGTCATCTACGGTATTTTCGCCTTCTTCTACAGCGCGGCGTTCACTATTTACATGATCACGAGCAGCGTGTACAACGTCGTCAGCACCCTTATCATCAACGCGATCATAGACCGGCGCTTCCGCAAACGCGAAGAGCAGGAGATCCAGGATAAATACAACAAGCGCCTGCCGCAGCACGCTGCAAGCGGCGCCGTAAGCAAAGCGAGCGCCGGCACGAACAACCGGCAGAGCGTGAACAAGCAGCTCAGGCAGAACAAGCTGCGCATAAGCGAGAAGGAGAAAAAGTCCGCCGACACGAACCGGGAAAAGCGGAACGGAGGAAAATAAAGCATGAAGGAATACGAATTCAGCGGAAAGACGGTGGAAGAAGCCGTCGAAGAAGGGCTTGCCGCCCTTTCGCTCACGCGCGAGCAGGCGGAGATCGTCGTGCTCGAAGAGGGGAAAAAGGGAGGGCTGTTCTCCAAAGGGGTCAAGGCCCGCGTAAAGATCGGCAAAAAAATGAGCGACGGCGAGCGCGCGGCGCAGTTCCTCGAAGGGCTGTTCCCGCTCATGCACATCGCCGCAACGGCGGAGCTGACCGAAGGGGAGCAGATGCACATCAACATCGTGACCCCGAACAGCTATGCCGTCATCGGGCACCGCGGCGAGATCCTCGACGCGATGCAGGTGCTTGCGGGCGCCGTTGCGAACATCGGCAGGGAAGAGTATGAGCGCGTGGTCGTGGACTGCGAAAACTACCGCGAAAAGCGCGAGCAGACGCTGCGCCGTTTGGCGGGCCGCCTGGCGGAAAAGGCAGTGCGCACGGGCAGGAAAGTTTCGCTCGAACCCATGACGCCGTACGAGCGCCGCATCATCCATTCGGCGCTGGCAGACAACACCGAAGTCAAAACGGCGAGCGAGGGCAAGGAACCCGCGCGTTACATCGTCGTCATCCCCAACAACCTGCGCAGCGACCGCCCGTACGGCGACCGCCGCGGGTACGACCGCGACCGCAGGGGGTATGACCGTGACCGCAGGGGCGGGTACGACCGCCCGTACGGCGACCGCCGCGGCGGGTATGACCGCGACCGCAGAGAAGGCGGGTACGACCGCGACAGGCGTGACGGCTACGACCGTGACCGCAGAGGCGGGTACGAGCGCAGGGAGCGCCCCTCTTCGCCCCGCCCCGCAAAGCGTACGCCGTACTTCGGCACCTACCTCGGCAACAGCGGCGCAGGCAAAAAGGAAGAAGACACGAACAAAGAGGAAGAATGATGCAAAAAGCAGCCGGAACCAACGCGTTTCGGCTGTTTTCGCAACGTGCGCCCGCAGGGGCGGCGGGGGTAAACAGGAATGCGATTCGAAGGAGAATCCCGCGAACAATTAAAAAACGGCGCGACGCTGCTTCTGCACCGCGCGCCCGCGCTCAACACCGTTTCGTTCACGCTGGTGCTTCCCTTCGCTCCCGCTGAGCCGGCGGGGCTGTACCATTACATCGAACATCTCTTTTTCGAGCGTGCGGGCGAGCTGCGCGCCAAAGAGATCAACGCCGCCATGACGGCGAACGGATCGGAGATCAACGGGTTCACGGCGCAGAACTACATGTGTTTCTCCTTCACCTGCCGCAGGGCGGTGTTCCAAAGCCAGCTTTCGCTGCTGTATGCCATGCTTTCGCAGCGCGAATACGGCGAAGAGGAGATGGAGCGCGTGCTGCCCGTCATCCGCAACGAGATGTTCGAGGACAATTTTTACGACGTCCGTTCGGGCGACGTGATCCGTTCGCTCTGGTTCGACAAGCGTTACAACCAGTCCGTGCTCGGCGACATGCGCGACCTCGAAGAGGCGACGGACGAAGAGCTGGATTCCTGCCGCCGCATGCTGTTCAACAAGGGCATGTGCGCCTTTCTGGCGGGCGGCTTTGCCGAAGAGGACGCGGCGCTCGTACGCGGAACGTTCGGGCAGATGCCGCTGCAGCCCTTCCGCGTCCCGCCGCCGCAGGAACGCCTGCACGACGAAACGCCCGTCAACCGCCGTGGCAGGGGCAGGGAACTGCAGGCGCTCGTCACCTACCACGTCACCGACGCGGACAGGGAGCTGAAACTCGCGGCGCACTGGCTGCGCAGCGGGCTGTTCGACGGATTGGACGCGCCCGTGTTCGCCTTTTTCGAGGAATGGGGGTTCAAGTTCTATTCGGTGGAGGCGGATTTCGCCATCCGCGGCGACGAACTCGTCTTTTCCTACCTCGCCTATATTCAGAAAAAGGAGAAGAGCCTGTTCGAAGTGCTCGTCTCCCGCTTTGAAAAGACGGGCGAAAAGGCGGATTTTGTCGGGCTTTCGCGTCCCTATCTGTACGACGACCTGCTCCTTCTGCCCGACAGCCCCGAACGCCTCTGTTCGCATTACATGGAGGTGTGGGCGGACCTCGGCGAGCCCGTCACCCTCACCGAAGAGGCGGCGTTTGCCGAAGGGCTGACCAACGAAAAACTTGCGGCGCTGTGGCGGCGCGTCGCCTCCTCGCTGCGCCGCATCTTCTACATCGCCAAGTGAGGGAACTATGCCGAAGGGTCTGATCCTCGTCAATGCCTATTATCACACGCCCGAGATCGGCTACCAGCCCGCGCGCATGCAGGAAGAACTTGCAAAGCGCGGCGTGCCTGCCGACATCCTGCCGACGGACGGCTTTCCCGCCCGTGTCGCAGGGGGCAGGCTCCGTGCGGCGTGCAGCGGGTACGATTTCTGCGTGTACCTCGATAAGGACCGCTACATCCTGCGCGCGCTGGAGCTTGCGGGCATGCCCGTGTTCAACGGGTACGAAACGGTCACGGTGTGCGACGACAAGATGCTCACCGCGCTCGCGCTCGCAAAAGCGGGCGTGCCTCAGCCGGACACCCTGCCAGGGCCGCTGTGTTACCGCTCCGAGGCGGCGCTCGGCAAAGATACCTACGCGCGCATGGCGCGCCTTCTGGGCGAGCCGTTCGTGGTCAAGGAAAGTTTCAGCTCCCTCGGCGCGGGCGTGCACCTGGTCGGAGGGGAAGGGGAGTTTGCCGCGCTGTGGGAACAGATCAAACTGCGCCCCTGGCTCGCGCAGGCGTACGTCGCCGAAAGCCGCGGGCGCGACGTGCGCGTCATCGTCGTGGGCGGCAGGGCGCTGGGCGGCATGCTGCGGCAGTCGGGCGGAACGGATTTCCGCTCCAACGTCGCCGCGGGCGGCAGCGCCGCGGCGTTTCCGTTAGACGACGCGCTCCGCACCCTCGCCGAGCGTGCGGCGGCGGCGGTCGGCGCCGCGTTCTGCGGGGTAGACGTGCTCTTCGGCAAGGACGGGTACCTCGTCTGCGAAGTCAACAGCAACGCTTATTACGGCGCGTTCGAGCGCGCCACGGGGCAGAACGTCGCGGGCGCGTACGCCGAGCATATTCTTTGTTCCCTGCGCGGGAGGGCGGCGCAATGAAGCTGCTTATCACGGGCGGCGCGGGGTTTATCGGCGCGAACTTTCTGGCATGGGAGCGCGAAAAGTATCCACAGGATACGCTGATCTGTGTGGATAAACTCACCTATGCGGGCAACGCGCAGAACATTCTGCCCCTTGTCGGGCGCGGCGAAGTCGCCTTTTTCTGCGAGGACGTGGCGAACAAAAGCGCCATGCGCAGGCTGTTTGCGCGCGTCCGCCCGGACGCGGTGGTGCATTTCGCGGCGGAGAGCCACGTCGACCGCGCCATCGCCGACCCCGCGCCCTTTGTGCGCAGCAACGTCGGCGGCACGGCGGTGCTGCTGGAACAGTGCCGCGCGTACGGCTGCGGTTTCCATCACGTCTCCACCGACGAGGTGTACGGTCCGCTCGGCAAAGGGGAGGCGCCCGTTTCCGAAGGCGCGCCGCTGCGCCCCGCCAACCCGTACGCCGCGAGCAAGGCGGCGGCAGACCTTCTGTGCCTCTCGTACGCAAAGACGTACGGCATGCCCGTAACGATCAGCCGCGGGGCGAACACCTACGGCAGGTTCCAGTTTCCCGAAAAGCTCATCCCGCGCGCCCTCGCGTGCATCTTTGCGGGCGAGCCCGTCCCCGTCTACGGCACGGGCGAAAACTTGCGCAGCTGGCTGGCGGTGCGCGACCACTGCGCCGCCGTGGACTGCGTGCTGCGCCACGGCGAAGCGGGCGGCGTGTACAACATCGGCGGCGAAGAGGCGCGCAACCTCGACTTGGTGCGTTCGCTCTTTTCGCTTGCGGGCAGGGAGGAGAAGATATCCTTCGTCGCTGACCGCCCCGCGCACGATCTGCGGTACGCGCTGGACGATCACGCGCTCCGCGCGCTCGGCTGGCGCCCCGCCGTGCCGTTTGCGCAGGGGCTGGCGGAAACGGTGCGCTGGTACAAGGAACACACGGCGTGGCTGGAACAGGTGCGCTCGGGCGCGTACCTCGCGCAAAACGACGCGCTGCGCGTCATGCGCGCCTGACGGAACGGGTAAGCGCAGGACAGGCGGCGCGGAGCGGTAGCGCAGGACAGGCGGCGCGGTTTTTTGCAGACGTATACAAAAAGGAGGGCTTGCCATGCACGTCGATCTTTCGCAGTTTCATGGGAAACGCGTGTGCGTCGCCCTCTCGGGCGGCGGCGACTCCGTCGCGCTCTTTCATTACCTGAAAACGCAAGCGGCGGAGAACGGCATCCTGCTCTCCGCGCTGAATATCGAACACGGCATCCGCGGCGCAACGTCGCTGCGCGACACCGCTTTTGTAAAAGAACTGTGCGCGCGCGAAGGGGTGCCGCTGTACTGCTTTTCCGCCGACATCCCCGCGCTCGCCGCGGCGGGCGGCAGGGGGCTGGAGGAGGAGGCGCGCCTCTTCCGCAAAAAATGCTACGAGCAGATCCTGCGCGAGGGGAAGGCGGACCTTGTCGCCACGGCGCACCACGCGGGCGACAACGCCGAAAGCGTGCTGTTCAACCTCTTCCGCGGCGCCTCGCTCACGGGCGCGGGCGGCATCGGCGCCTTCGTGCCCCTGTACGGGGAAAAGGGCGTCGTCCGCCCCCTGCTCGGCGTGCCGAAGGCGGAAATTTCCGCCTATCTGCGCGAACATGCCCTCGCGTACCGCGAGGACGAGAGCAATGCGGACGAGTCGTACACCCGCAACTTTCTGCGCCGCCGCGTGCTCGCGCCCGTAAAGGAGCGCTTTCCGCACGCGGAGGAACGCCTGTACGCCTTTTCGCGGGACGCGCAGGCGGACGACGAACTGCTGTACGAGCTTGCGCGGGAGCATCTTCACGCAGAGGGCGGCACGGTTTTCTGGCGGCGCGACCTGCCCGAACCCCTCTTCCGCCGCTGTTTCGTGCTGGCGCTGCGGCAGATGGGCGTGAACAAGGATATCACGCGCGCGCATGTCGAAGGGGCGCTTTCGCTCCGTACGGCGCAGAGCGGCGCGCGCATCTCCCTCCCCGCGGGGCTGTACGCCGTGCGCGAGTACGATACGGTGCGCCTCTGCCGCGAACGCGAACAGGCGCCGCCCGAACAGCCCTTCCGCGCGGGCACGTTCGCCTTTGCGGGGGGCACGCTCACAGCCGAACTGCGGCAGCGGGGGGCGGAGCCGCTCACGGGCGGGCGTACGCTCGTGCTGGACGCGGACGCACTCCCCGCAGGGTGCGTACTGCGCACGCCGCGCGAAGGGGATACCTTTTGCAAGTTCGGCGGCGGCACAAAGGCGTTGAAAAAGGTGCTCGTCGATAAAAAGATCCCCGCACGGGTGCGCGCGGGGCTGCCCGTCGTGGCATGCGGGGAACGCGTCTTTGCCGTCTGCGGCACAGAGATCGCGGAAAGCGTGAAAGTAACGGCGCAAACGCGCCGCGTCTGGATATTAACCTATGAGGAGAAACAACCATGAACGAAAACATCGAAGTCCTGATCTCTGAAAGCAAGATCGCCGAACGCGTGAAGGAGCTGGGCAAACAGCTTTCCGCCGAATACGCGGGCAAAGACCCCCTCTTTGTCTGCGTGCTGAAGGGCGCATGCATCTTCTATGCCGATCTTATCCGCGCGATGACCTGCTCGGTGCAGTTCGATTTCATTCAGGCGGCGTCGTACGGCAACGGCACCTCCTCGTCGGGCGAAGTGCGCATCGTCAAGGATACGCAGGCATCCGTCGTGGGGCGGCATGTGGTCCTCGTGGAGGACATCGTGGATTCGGGCAGGACGCTCGCCCGCCTCTCCCGTCTGCTGCGCGAGCGCGGCGCGCTCTCCGTCAGGGTCTGCGCCCTGCTCGATAAGCCGTCGCGGCGGGTGCCCGGCGGGGTAGACGCGGAGTACGTCGGGTTCTCCATCGAAGATCTGTTCGTCGTCGGCTACGGGCTGGACTATGCCGAACGGCACCGCGAACTGCCGTATGTCGGCGTTTTGCCCGCAGGCGAGGCAAATGAATAGACCCAATTTCGATAAACAGATGCAGGAAACGCTGCAAATAATCCCGCAGGGCACGCCGCTTTTGCTGCACAGCTGCTGCGGACCGTGTTCCACGCGCTGCATCGAGGAATTGAAGCAGACCTTTTCCGTCACCGTGTTCTATTACAACCCGAACATTTACCCGCGCGGGGAGTACGAAAAGCGGAAAAGCGAACAGCTGCGCTTTTTGCGTGAGACGGGCTGGGCGGACTTTCTGGACTGCGACTACGCCGCCGAGGACTTTCAGGACGCGGTGCGGGGGCTGGAAGGGGAGCCGGAGGGCGGCCTGCGCTGCCGCGCCTGTTTTGCGTTGCGCTTAGGCGTTTTGGCGCGCACGGCGAAGGAGCGCGGCTTTCCGTGGGTGTGCTCCACGCTGTCGGTCAGCCCGCACAAAAACGCGGCGTGGCTGAACGAGATCGGGCAGGCGCAGGCGGAAAAATACGGCGTGCGCTGGCTGCCCAACGATTTTAAAAAGCGCAGCGGCTACCTGCGCTCCATCCGCCTTGCCGCCGAACATGAACTGTACCGGCAGGAGTATTGCGGGTGCGAGTTTTCTTTGGGTTCACGAAAAATTTTTTGAGCTGACAAAAAATTTTTCCGTGAGTTGGAGGGCGACACCACTGTTCGCGGCTTTGCCGCTCGGCAGCGGTTTCTCCCTCGCCGCGGCATATTTCAGGGCACACCATTATAGAAATGCCGCGCCTTCACCCTCTTCCGTTACACCGCCCGCGCGGTGCAATGGGCACAAAAAGGGTTCCCGAAAATCGCAACGAAGTGAGATTTTTGGGAAGAGGAGGAGCGGAGTGCGCATGCGAGCATTGCCGCTTTGCGGCGATGCGAGAGGGCAGCCGACTGCTCCGACGAAAAAGCGTGGTTTTTGCTTTTGCAAACGCTTATTTAAAATCGTTTTTTGAATAAGCGCAGGCTGTTTGTACAAAAGCACAAAAAACCGCCGCGAAAAAAGCGGCGGTTTCCTTGTTTGCGCACTCTCCCGCAAAAAAACGGCTATGTGCCGTGCGGCGCGGCGGCGCTCTGCGCGCGGAACTCCCCCGCCGTCATACCCGTTTCGGCTTTGAAAAAGCGGGCAAAGCTCTGCGGGGTGGGGAAGTTCAGGTAGTAGGCGGCCTCCGTCACGGTGTAATCCGTTTCCAGCAGCAGCCGCTTCGCCTCGGCAAGCCGCTGCTGCGTAAGGTAGCGCTTGAGCGGAACGCCCTCTTTGGCGGCGAACACGGCGGAAAGGTACTTTTCGTGGTAGCCGAGCTCTTTCGCGATGTCCTTCACGCGCAGATCTGAAAAGCGGTGAAAGAACACAAATTCGCGGATCTGCCCGCACAGCCGCTCCTGCGCCGAGGCGGGCGGCTCTTCCGCGCCCGCCGCGCGCGCCTGCCCGTACAGTTCGAGCAAAAGCTCGGTCGCCAGGTACAGCGACCGCACGCCGCGCGGCTCCTGTGCCTCCGCCCGCAGCAGCGTTTCCGCGAGCGCATGCACCGCGCCCGCGTCCGCAAAGCCGCCCTGCACGGGCATCGAAATGCTCGCAGGCAGCGCGGGGCAGCGGAAGTGCATCCAATAAAAGCGGCAGCGGCACACCCGCGTGCCGTGCTGGCGGCGGGTGGGGGACATGATAAAGTACTCCCCCGCGCGCACCTCGTATTCGCGGTCGTCGTCCGCAATGTACAGCACGCCCTCGGTCACGGCGAACAGCTCGTATTCGAACAGGCGGCGGGTCAGGTGTTTCCACCCGCGCTCGGGCGAAATGAACTCGCCGAACCACAAAAGCTGCACGGGGCGGGTCAGATCGAGGTGTATCATCTTACCTTTTGCAACAAGCATCTTCCCTTTCGGGCTTGCCTGCGCTCCTCCTTTTTTGTACAATAAGTATACCACGACCCGCCCGAAAAGACAAGGGTCGGCGTAAAAATTCAAAAAAAGGGGGAGAATGTATGAAAAAGGCAGAAAACGGCGCGGTTTGCCGCAACGGCGGCGCGTTCCGTCGCTTTCTTTTTGCAATGCTGTGCCTGCTGCTGTGCCTGCCGCTCGTTCTGAGCGCGGCTTGCGCGCCGCAGGAGGAGCAGGAGGAGACGCCTGACCCGGTCACGGAGATCGGGCAGAGCACTGCGGAGGATTCCGAAGCTATGAAATTCACGGGGCTGGACGAAACGGTCATCACCGACGGCTATGCCGAAAACGGGCTGGAAAAGGAGATAGACTATCTCTTAAAACTGGACGCCGACAGGCTGCTCGCGGGGTTCTATCAGAATTCTTCGCTCGGCTCGAACGGGCATTCCATGTATACGGGCGGCTGGGAAGGCGCGCTCATCGGCGGGCACACGATGGGGCACTATCTCTCCGCGCTGTCGCAGGCAATCGCCAACGCGGGCACGCCCGAAGCCGACCGCACGGCGCTCACGGAAAAGCTAAACTATATCGTCGCCGAGCTTGCCGGGTGCCAGAACGCCTATGACGGCGCGCACGGCGCAAAAGAGGGCTTTTTGTGGGGCGCGCTGCGCTATGACGACGCCAACGTCGAATTTCAGTTCGACAACGTGGAGCAGAACCGCACGAACATCGCGACCGAGGCGTGGGTGCCGTGGTACACCATGCACAAGATCCTGGCGGGCTTGCTCGACGCCTACACGCTTGCGGGCAATGCGCAGGCGCTTTCCGTTGCCGAAAAGCTGGGCGACTGGGTCTGCGGCCGCGTTTCGGCGTGGAGCGAGGAGACGCAGGCGACGGTGCTCGCCATCGAATACGGCGGCATGAACGACTGCCTCTACAACCTGTACGCCGCGACGGGCGAGGAAAAGTATGCCGACGCCGCGCACATGTTCGACGAAGAGGCGCTGTTCGATCAGGTGCTCGCGGCGGGCGAAAATTACCTCGACGGCAAGCACGCGAACACGACCATCCCGAAGATCATCGGCGCGCTCAACCGCTATGTGACGCTGCACGGCAAAACGCTGCACGGGCAGACGGTAGGCGCCTCCCGCTACCTTGAAGTCGCCGAAGCGTTCTGGACGTGCGTCACCGAGCGGCACACCTACGTCACGGGCGGCAATTCGGAGTGGGAGCACTTCGGCGCGGACTATGTGCTGGACGGCGAACGCACCAACTGCAACTGCGAAACGTGCAACACCTACAACATGCTCAAACTTTCGCGCACGCTGTTCACGCTCACCAAGGAAACGAAGTACCTCGACTACTACGAGGGCACCTATTACAACGCGATCTGGTCGTCGCAGAACCCCGAAACGGGCATGACGACTTACTTCCAGCCCATGGCGAGCGGCTACTTCAAAGTGTACTCCTCCGAAACGGAACACTTCTGGTGCTGCACGGGAAGCGGCATGGAGAGCTTTACCAAGCTCAACGACAGCATCTATTACAGCGCGGGCAACGCGGTGTACGTCGCGCTGTACCTCAGCTCGCGGTACGAAACGGATACCCTCTCCCTCACGCAGACCGCCGACCTCGAACATTCGGACACGGCGACGATACGGGTCGACCGCGGCTCCGCCGTGCTGCGCCTGCGCAGGCCCGCGTGGACGGCGCGCTTTGCGGTCACCGTCAACGGCGTGCCCGTTACGGGCGAAGCGGAGGGCGGCTTCGTGTCCGTAGACGTGAAGGCGGGCGACAGGGTGCGCGTGGAGCTGGAAAAGACGGTCACGGCGCACGGCCTGCCCGACAACGCGAACGTGTACGCCTTCAAGTACGGACCCTTCGTGCTCTCGGCGCAGCTCGGCTCCGAGACCATGAACACGGGCGTGACGGGCGTGAACGTCACCATCCCCGCCGCCGCCGCGGAAACGGAGCAGCAGGAGATCGCCGAAGCGGGGCGTTCCGTCGCGGACTTCATGGCGGACATCAGCGACTATATGCAGGCGAACGGCGACGGCACGTTCACCCTCACGGGCACGACGAGCGAAACGCCGCTCACCTTCTCCTGCCATTTCAGGCAGTACACGCAGCGGTACGCGATCTACAACGAGTTTGTGGAAAACGGCAGCAAAGAGGTGCTCGCCGACGCCTTCGAATGGGAGGCGACGGACACCGTGCAGCCCGGGTACGGGCAGTACGAAACGGACGAGCTGCACAGCATGCAGGACGACGGCTCCGTCGGCGCGACGGGCGTTTCGGTGCTCGGCACCACGCGCTATGCGACGGCGGGCGGCTCCTTCACCTATACCGTCGCGGTCGACGCCGCCGCGCAGGCCCGCCTCGTCTTTTTCCTCGCCGCCGAGGATAACGGCAAGTCGCTGCGTATTGCGGCGGGCGATACGGTGCTGTACGAATCCGCCGCGCTCGCCTATACGGGCGCGGGGCAGATGTATTCCGTAGCGGTCGACGTGCCCGCTTCCGTGCAGACGTATACCAAAACGGCGAACGGGCAGCAGCATACCGTCTTCGACGTCACGGTCTCGGGCGTGAACGGCGCCGAGTCGGCGCGGCTTTGCTCCTACCTCTATTCGCAGGCGCTGCGCAACCACCAGGCGTATTTTGTGGACTGCGGCGACTACAACACCGCCACCGTCGGCGAAGGCGACGTGCTCGGGCAGTACAACTCCGCCACCGAACAGGTGTACGGCGCCGACCCCGCAACGGGCAAAAGCTGGGGCATCGTCGATACCCATGCGACGAATATCGCGGGCACGCCCGCGGCGGGCACGGGCATCGGTACGAACAGCACCTGGGCGTACGAATACCTCACCCCCTACGCCGACCACGACAAGACGGCGACCCAGCGCTACACCAAAAACCAGTACGAGAACGGCGTGGCGCGCAGCCTGTGCTATCGGTTCGAACTACCCGACGGCGACTACATCATCGAAGTGTACTTCGCCGACCCGTGGAGTTGCTCCAAAAACCCGACGGTCGCCGCGAACG
>ERZ1643246.1624-NODE-1624-length-23883-cov-13.564840_pt1 | contig 23883 bp, 23 predicted proteins | sample MGYA00579265_ERZ1643246 | MGnify/ENA primary metagenome ERZ1643246 (study PRJEB29033, sample SAMEA4952261) | chicken gut metagenome | biome: Broiler Chicken; feature: Gastrointestinal Tract; material: Caecum | place: Ireland | collected 2018 | study: Broiler...
CGCTGACTCCTCCTGTGATAAAACTCGCCGCAGGGGATGTAAAAAAGTGATTACCAGACAGTGTAAAGAACTTCTTACCATCTCATGTAAAAAACTCCTTACCGCATGATGTAAAAAAGTTCTTACCGTGTCATGTAAAAAACTCCTTACCCTGTGGCTGTAAAATCACCTTACCACGCACAGCGTCTCTACAGAATTATATTCCGTAAATGATTGATAGAGAAGCTCCAGGAGTGTATCCACCTACCCTGATAATTTGCAGGGTGTTCCTTTAGATACTGAATCATATTCTGAACTACCTTCCCCGCAATTTCCCCTGCATGCCCATTTCTTGCACCCCAGATACACTCCCTATTTGCCGTATGCGCCAAATGTTCCCCCCCCTGTGCCATATTCACCGCTGTCCTTTCCGCTTTGCTGCTGTTTTATATTACCTCGTTCTCTTACAGGCTGTGGTGATCGTACCTCTGTATTCTGCACATAGCAAGTGAAAGAGTAGTAGGCGGATTGTTTATTAATACTGCAAGGCATAAGAACATAACTTTTCCATTTCAATCTAAATAGATTTTATAAATCATTCCGGGAGTGCCACGGTACCACTCCGCGATCACGCTACAATCACCCCAATCCTAACAAACACCGGATACAGATAGCTTGCCCCAAAGGTTCCAAGCTTCTTCGGGCCGGAGACTGCACCTTTCAGCTCCAGCGCTTTCCGAAACGCCATAAATACTGTGGCCTGGGTGATGGACTTCGATTTTCGATTGACAAACATCTCACCGCCATGAATCTTATAAGTAAATTTTAAACCTTTTGCTGTCAGGAACACACAGCCCTGGAGATCGTTCAACAGGCTCCACAGTTCCTCCTCCTGCTGCCCAACAGGTTGACTAACCAGAGTTGACAGTTTGGTGCTGAACTCCACACATTTCTGCTTCCGCTCCCGATACAGCCGGATCCGCTCTGCGTTGACGGACAGTTCCTCCAGGTTATATGGAATCTTTATGTAAGGAAGATAGGAGTGGACGGAAGCCCGGCTCAGTCCTGTGGCGCTCATGTTTTGCTCAATCTTCATCTTCCTAGAATGCAATTCCTTGATCTGGCGGCTCAGAGCTGTGGAATACACGCCGGCGGTGATCAGCAGCTTCCTAGCCTTCAGCGCAGTGATTCCAAACTCGGCAGCCACAGCGTTCAGACCGGGCGGGGCAGTATCCTCCCGGTCATCATAGGATCCAAAGGCATCTGCCACTACAGTCATGAAATCCTGCATAATCTGATCTGGGTTATAGTTTGGTTTCTTTTTTGGTCTGGACAATTTGCATCACCCCCAGTAAATCATATACTCATTTCAATCTAAATGAATGATCCAAAGAAAAGGCCGGATCTGCCGCGGCAGCCGGCCGTTTTTCGCAGTTGTCTGCTCACAACCATTTTCAGTTGAAAAACTTTTTTCGCTCATGTATGGCATACGTCCGGCTGGATCGAAAGTGAAACTTATCCCAGTGACAATCTGATCCTCACGCCTCCGGCTTCGCTGGCTACACTGATATCGGTTCTGAACTCTAAAGAGGTGTGATTGGTAACAAAGCAGCAATATGGTGAATGAGTATAAATTAATCCTATTTACCGACGGATACCTCTAAAAACAGGAATAAATCCTGATGGAAACTTTCTTCTATAACGCACATGACGGGCAGATTTTTGAACCTCTACCCACTCTTATCTGTGTAAGATGACTTGTTCAGCAACTTGGGACATCTTATTCTCAATGAGACACAGGGTTCTCACTCTTCATGTCTTGTGACAACTATTTTATAAATTACTTCCCCCTCTGAATAACATGAATTTTATATATAAAACTTTTTATAAACTGCTTAAAATTACTAATGGGATAGCATTTTCTTACAACACTGTTAAAATTCTTTCCTTTTTTTATTTCATTAAAAAAGAAGGTTCTTTTTACAGGTTTTTTTGATGGAAATCTTAGCTGATGATTACACTCAATTGATTTTTTCACATTAACATTCATTAGATTAATGTTTGCTATGCTAAGGAGTTCTTTCCCTTTTTTTGTCTGACAAAGCACTAATGATACTCCCTTTCTTTGTTCTTCATCCGACAAATCAGAACCCCAAGAGTCTCCTAATGTTATATCAGATATTCGTTCAGTTCTTGCATATGGACAACTATAGCACTTATCAGTATAACTTATTCCATATAAAAAAGCCATAGAATATTTATCTAAAATTCCTTTTTCACCTATTTCTATCTGATTACTTTTCAATTTGAAATTTGTCTTTTCTCTAAAATCTATGGATTCGATAGAATCTAAATTTAAATTATATTGATTCAAGAATAAATCTAAAATATGAAGTGAAGGAGTTCCATGGCATATTAGGTCGATAGTATATAAATTCTCTTTGTATTTTTCATCTATAAAATTTAAAATAGCAGCAACTTGGCAAGGTAACCCCACAAATAGAACTTTTTTCCCTTGGATGAGAAGTTTCTTTAGTTTTATATAACATCCCCGTGGATTACTTTTTACATATTTAGAACCTGCAAACTGTTTTATTTCCTCTAAAGAATTAGCTATTGAAAAGGTAAATTTACCATTGCTAAAAGTACAACTACAAACGACACCTCCAAATTTTATAAAAGCTCCTTCTATTGCAGCAGCTACTCCTCCTGAAGAAGAATTAGACCGTATAAAGTCATCACAAGCCCACCCTTCTTTCCAGTCAATTGGAGACAAAAATTTAGGGACATGATTAACCTGACAAACCTTATGACAAAGGTTACAGTTAATGCATTTTGATTGATCTATATAAGCGTTAAACGAATCCAAAGAGTCCTTAACAGAAATTGCATTCTTGGTGCACACATCAACACATGCCATACACCCAGTACATTCATTAATATTACAAACTGTTATCACTTATCACGTTTCTCCTTTATTTATGTTTTATTTCATTCCACCGCAAGATGTGATATCCACTTATTTTCTCCTGATCTATTTTTTCTAAATCAATTCCATTTAAGTGAGTATTATCCAAATATTTATAAAATTTTTGACAATCAAATAGGGATAAATAAACTCCCATACTGTCCTCAGAAAATGCCTTTTCCGCATAAATCAAGGCGCTTTGAACAAAATTTTTTTTGAGTTTCAAATAAAATTCTTCAAGAGAACATATTCTTTTAGCGGGATTTCCTGCATAAACCGAATTTGCTTCAAGTTTACCTGATACAACGCTTCCTGCACCTACAATACAATTATCACCTATGGATGCTCCCATTAAAACAATTGTATTCATACCCAAAAACACATTATTACCAATACATGTTTTCCTTTGGTTTCTAAGTAATTCACCGTATTTATTTGCAACAACAGCATATGAATAATCGTGCGCCAAGAGTACACAACCTTCAGTAATCAAACAATTGTTACCAATAGAAATAAATCTAGCATTATTAATATCGATTCGTGCTTTATATGATTTATATATATATGTGTGTTCTCCAATTACCCCCCCGTTTGCGAATATATTCAATTAAAGCATCTGATGAATATGTATGCGGATATAGAACTCGCATAATAATCTTCTTTAGTCTATAAATCATAATATATTCTCCATTCTTAAACTATCTTATTAATATATGGTATTTTTATCATTAAATATGAAAGTATCCATGATAAGCAAAAAATAATAAGAGAAATAATAATTATACCTATCAAAGGCGACGGAAAAAGTAAAGGTGTAAAATTTAACATTTTAAAAAACAGATTTCCCCAAATGGGATGTATTAAATAAATTGCAAAACTGCATCTACTAATATTAGATAATACAAAATTAATTTTTAATAAATTTAAGTTTTGTCTAGCAAAAATAAAAATCGACACTGCTTGCATGAGAACAAAAATTCTTCCGTTCTGAGCTAAATCAGATATCTCAGCAAAATTTGATATCCAAAAATAATCCAGAAAAAATCTAATAAAAGAAATAATAATAAAAAAAATACCACTTGCCATTTTGGGAATCTTATCTATTGAAATAATTGATAAATAATATCCCATTAAAAAATATGTAATGTAATGACTCCACTGCATATAATTTTCCAATTCTAATGACAAGGAAATATTTATTGTTTGTATTACAAAATTTCCTATAACCAGGATAAAAAGTAGGATTTCTAAATGCTTTTTTGATGAATATTTAACGACTTGTCTCAATGGAATAGTAATTAAATATAGTCCGATCAACATATAAATATACCACATATGAGACCAACTATTTCCTTGAATAGTATTTAATAATCCATCAAAAAGAAGATCATAATTAATCTTATGACCTTTAATGAATAATTCTATTATAGAATACCCCCCCCCAAAGAAAAAAAGCACAATCGTCATGCGCATAACATAATGAAATATCTTTTTATAATTAACATTTTTTTGTGGATTTAATAATAAAGCACCTGTAATCATAATAAATACAGGAACAGCCCAGTTTACAAGCAAGTATGTACTGTTCATAACAGCAGAATTATGGATTCCCAACTTAGATATTGAATAGTTATTAGGTAAACACATTGAAACATGAATAATGACAACTGCAACTGTTGCTATAATACGTAAATACTCATAATATACAATCTTCTTCAATTAATCTTTCCCCCTATTATTTCAGGTAAATATTTTTCAATAAAATAGGATACACCTAAACACATCATTATAGTTAAAACAGAACAAGTGATTTCCGCACAAAAATTTCCTCTATTAATTAAAGTGTTTAATCCTGGACATATCTCCTGAAAAAACAAAACTGGAAATTTATGCATTAACAATATCGGTAATGTACGTTTCCCAATATATTGCATAATATTGTTATGTTTAATAATCTGACCAGTAATAATTACTGCGATAGATAGACATAGTGAAACCGCATAAAATCTAATATATCCATTAAAGACACTCTGACGAAAATCTGTAAAAACTGTTAATGATCCACACGAAATAGAAATTATAATCAACATAATAAAAACAAATAATTTTATACTGTTTTTTTTATGATTAAAAGTTTGAAACCACTTTTTTAATAAAATACCTAATCCCATTAAAGGACAAATAAATAATGCACTCTGAATATGCCATGGTAAAGATATTGTTTCAGAAAAATCTATCAATAACACACTGAGGGAAAAGGAGATTCCACATATTCCTATAACCAATATATTAAGTTGATTTTTGTTCTTATGTAGAAAAGTAAAGACTTTACAAGAAAGAAACCAAAAATAATTTAATATAAATAAGCAAGGAATAAACCACAATGGTCTGTTCCATTGAAAGTACTCATTTGTTGAATCTGCAATCATTAAACCGATCATATTTGGAAGAATACTAGTGTCATCATTAACTAAATGAAATTTCCCAAGAAAAAAGTATATGACAATACTAATTGCTCCCCAAACAAAATATGGAAGTATAAGTCTATAAATTTGATTTCTACAAAAAGTAATCGAATTTCTTTTATTTAACGCTTCAAATGAAATTTCCTTTGAACCCAAAAAAGTAATTCCAGCAACAAAGAAAAAAAACTGTGCATTAAAAGAATAACAAAATAATCTTAATGGATCTTCTCTATAATTATATTTACAAATATGCCCCAGTACAATAAAAAAGATTCCTATACACTTTGCAATATCTAGCCAATCTAATCTAGACTGATTCTTATTACTTATATCTGAAGACATTTTATACTCTCCTAAATTGTTGTATCGGAAAACATTCCAACATTTGTTTTTGTTTATTGTTTACCATAGTAGTTGTGATGGCATATCGATCAATGATGTCATTTATGGATGGAAGACTTGTATTCTTTTTTAAAACGAATGGAGTGTCCTGTATATTATAACCCGAGTAATAATCAGAAAATTTAAATCCATCCCCCAACATGTTATCTGTAACTTTTACATGAAGATTCGGTATACCAAAGCTGTCAGCAATAATCAGCCCATGTAAACTACTAGATATAACATATTCGCATGAACCAATAGTTTTATAAACATCCATTGGATTGGCTTTTAAGTCTATTATTATAGATTTATTAGACAAGCATTTAAGTTTTTCAAACCATGAGGAATTTTGCTCTTTGTAATGAGGGATGATCCCTACCTCATGTTTCTTTTCAAGAGGCTTACTAAACATAAGAGAAGTTAAAATTCCCCCATCGCATACCGGAATTTCTAGTTTTTTTCCAACTAACTTTTCTACTCTTTTTTTTGTAAGATTACCACGGACAGCGTTAAAAACAATATGTTGCTTAAAAAAGAGCGGTTCCGTTGATTTTTCATAGTTTAAAAAACCTGTTCCCCATATATTTACTTTCTTCTTGGAAAAGATATGTTGAAATATCTTAGCTTTCGCGTCATTTGATTTTTGAAATAAGGATAGATGGCTTCCAATTCCAGAAATCTGTGCAAAGTAAGGATTTGAGCAGATAATTTCTATTCCAAAAATATTTTTCATAATATAAATATTTAATAAATCACCTGCATTATTAACTTGAGCATAAGAAACTTTATACACTTTGTTAATCCTCCTTATAATTGATAATAACTATTTATATGATATACGTGAAGAATACTTTATTTTTCTCGAACAAAATAACGTAGAACAATAATACATTCCTATTCCAAACAAAAACCAAAATTGAGGCTGCATCCATATGTCTCCAGAAACGAACATTTTGGGAATCGTAATAACAATTAAAAATAACAAAAAGTTCTTTTCATATTTAGTTGAATTAATTTTTTTAGAGAGCCATACATATATTGGTAAACACGTTATTATATTAAATATAGTGCCAAATATAATTCCAAATTCAATCCAGAATTGTAAGAAAAAATTATGTGGATATGCGTAGATTCCGTTTGTTATTCGATATGTGGATTCCATACCATATCCAAAAGGATTTTTAAAAATCAATCCGATCAAATCTAAATATCCACTTGCTCTACCATTTGAAACATCACCCGAGAGAATCTGCCGTCGCATTTTTATAAAAAAACTAGGAACATCTTTTCCACTTCCAATTAGAGAATTATAAACCTCCAGAACGATAGAATTCAGATTGTTAATAACAATAAAAAATGCAATCAATTCAAAAATTAAAACACATTTCAAAGCTCTCTTTTTTTTCTTTGAAAACTCTTGCCCACGAATATATGTAATTTGAAAAAATAAAATTAGAGCCGCGAAAGATAAATAAATTCCACGATTTCCAACAAAAACAAGTCGTATTAAAACGTAGATGTTATATATATACGAAAAATAAATTAATATATTTTTTCTATTTCTGTAGAACAAAAAATGTATTATGCAAGCAGAAACACCAACAAAAAGTGCGTAAGCAACTGCCATATCCACTTGTTGTAGTGAAACGTATTCATATTCCAAGATTCTATCAATCACAGGTATGCTACTTAATGATAAATAAAGAATATATCTTAAAACTAATTCTGCATCAAAGTTTAAAATAGATAATATAAGTGGTATCATACAATATAAAAGCAATTCCAATATTGTAATTTGAGCTTCACCAATCATATTATGAAGAAAATACATTAAAATAACAAAAACCAAAAAAGCAAAAAGTAATCTATTTGTAGATTTACTAAGTTGTTTATAATTTAAAAGCAGGCAAAATACAGTAGTTATAAATAGTATTGACAAGAATAGAAAATTTAATAAATTGCTTTGGAAACCAGATAAGGCAACTACACTAAGGAGTCTTATCATAATTACAAAAGCAATACTAAAACTGGTTATATTTCTAGTCCTTAGCATAATAATCATCCTTTAATTCATTCAAACTAAAAGCATATTTTTCACGATGAACGGTTTTTCTTTTTAGTGAATAAATAAATAATTCAATAAATTGTACAAAAGGGATTCCTGCTTTGCATAACCAAAAATAAGCAGAACGAATATCTTTTGCCAAAAGAAAATTTAGTGCTAAATCACGATAATGAAACGAAATAATTTTTTTCTCTTTTTCATTTCCAAATCTTTGTATTATATTTCTATTTTTTTCTAGAAAGTACATCCTATATTCAACAGCTTGATTTGGATCTTTTGGTACATTACGATCTAATAAATATTTAACTACCAGGTATTCTGGTACGATTTTTGCTTTATTTTGAGAAAGAAGTCTAGCGCAAAACTCCCAATCTTGATGTCTTTTAAATGATTCATCAAAACCATCGATATTTTCAAACGAGTTTCTACGTATCATCATCATACTAGAATTAAACCTCAATTTACCACACAATAAATTATACAATATATCGTGTGTAACAATATCTAATTTATATCCAATTCCACTCGATTTTACAACATAGCCAGAACAAATCACCATTCCATAGCATCTATCCAGTTTCTCAAAACAAACCACCTGTTTTTCAATTTTATCTTTAAACATATAATCATCATCATCTAAAAAAGCAATATATTGGCCTTTTGAAACTCGTACTCCTGTATTTCGTGCGGCGGAACCATTTATATTTTTTTTATGTTTAATGTATCTTATCTGTTTCGAATTGATATATTTCATCAATTTTTTTTCGGTTTTTATTTGTTCTTCAGTGCCATCTCCATTATCATCTACCACGATTATTTCAATATTTGAATATGTTTGATCTAATGCACTATTTATTGCCATACATATATTATCACAACCTTTATATGTTGGCACAATTATCGACACTAACGGTTGCATTGTTCTTTACCTCCATTATCAGCGAGTGCTATATCTATAAAATCTTTAGCTTTATTACGTTCAATATCCAGTATTTGATTTACTTTATCGTATTCAATTTCATCATCCGAAGGATCGTAATTATTTGGAAAATTTACAATTCTGCGAGTCAGGCCTGTTATTTTCAAAAGATTCTCTATTCTGCTATTAAATTCACTTCTAGGCACAAAAGTAAACTGACGATTAAAGTTTATCGAAAAAGCTACTCCATGGAAAGAATTGGTTACTACATAGTCTGCATTAATAAATAAAGACAAAAAATCTTGTGGTTTTTTATGGGAAAAAAGAAAATCAACTCCAGTAGGACACTTTAATTCCCATGATAATTTTGCTATCTTTAAATGTTTACGTTTTGCTATCTTTACCGCATATTCCGTTGCTCCATTATCCTCATTATAAAGAAGAAATAAAAGTAAATATTTTTCTTTTAATTTTCGTTTGCTTGCTATTTTTTCCCAATCTTTTTTATTTATCTGTAATGTCGGATCAATCAAGCAAATGCTTTTTATTCCCATATCTGACAAAATATTTACAGCATTGTTTTCTCTAACGGAAATCAAATCATATTTTTTAAGCATAGGAATTACAGCTTTTTTTTCTTCTTCGGATAAATTATCTCTTCCAAAACTAGATACAAATGCTATTTTTTTTACAGTATTATCGACAAAATTCAAATAGTAGCTTCCATCGATACCGTGATTATATTTACTATTCCAGACCTGATCACTTCCAGTAATATATATATCGGCTTGTGGTGGATCGTCGATTAAATCTTTATTTGTTATATATTGTTTGCTACTAATATTCAAATACTTCTTTATAAAAATACCAAAGGTAAGATCTTTAAGGACAAAAGACGGTATTTTCATAATATAATAAACTAGTTTTTTTATTTTTTTCCCATCTAGTTGAGGCGGGCATTCCAAAAACAAAGGCTTCTTTGCTCTAAATGGTGAAATATAATCTATAATCTCACATTCTAATCCTCTCTCTTCAATTATCTTTTGAGTTGCATAAGTCTGAAGTATGGAGCCGTAATTATATACTCTATGCATTGTTATCACTGCTGCTTTTCTCATAAAATATTCCTCTATTTTAACGCTTTATCTTCACAAAAAGACCAAGTACTAATCTTGTGAATGAGTAACCTATTATTCTTTTCATTTTATTGACTTTTTTTACTTTATCACAAATATCATATTTTAATAAAATTTGTAGGTTCTTCATATCTTCAAGTAATTTAGGATTTTTAATTCCAAAAGATACTCCTAATAGAACTGCATATTCATATGCATAATATGAACCTAAAAGATTTGCTCTTACTCTATCATTCAAAGATATTGCTTGCTGATATCCTTTTTTGCACATAAAAATTTTATCCGACACTATTTTTTCTGTTCTTCCTGAAGTAATTGAACCTTTTCTCTGCTGTCGGTATACATAAAAAGGCGTTTCATAGAAATCAAAGCGACTACAATATAATAGAAGATTACCACACCAGTCCATATCTTCACTTAAATATCCCTCTTTAAAGCGCATATGATTACTGTCTATAATTGACTTTTTAACAATTTTATTCCATGCGGCAGCACGATAGATATTATTTTCAATCATATAGCTTATAGCTTGATTAACGTCATTATTAATTATTTTCTGTCTATCAACCTTAATATTCAAAGTATATGTAAATATATTGTTATCTTCGTAGTATCTCTTCGCTGGAAAAACCAAAATATCTGATTGTGTTTCCATAAGATTCTTATGAATATTTTCTAATGCTGTGTTATCGTCCCAAAAGTCATCACTATCTATGAAAATAACATATTTACCAGTGGCTATATCCAATCCTGCATTTCTAGCACTTGATAACCCGCCGTTTGTTTTATGAATTACTTTAACCCGTACATCTGCTGCACCATAACTGTCACACATTATGCCACATCTATCTGGTGAGCCATCATCAACAAGTATTACTTCAAAATCCTTAAATGACTGTTTCATGATGCTGTCAACACATATTTTTAAATATTTCTCAACGTTATATATTGGGACAATTATACTAAATTCCGGCATATGATCACTCTTTTACTCTTTCTTGCATTTGCTTATAGTTCTTTTCTGGAATAATTATTCCATGCAGTACAGATGCTAATTCACAAATTACAAATCTTGGTGCTTTACGAATCATAGTTGTTCTAATTTTAACCAAACTACTTCTTTTATCCTCTTGTAATGGGATATTTTTCCACGGTGACATTTCTTTATACTTTAAAAAGGTTTTTAAATAAGGATGTTGGTTTCCCTTTATCCAAGGTCTTAGACCATCCAAGAAACAGGTTGTAAAATGAACTAACCCAGGGTTTGATATGGCCTCTATGAATTCCTCTTTACTGTAGAAATCTTTACTTTTTGACCTTCTTATTTTAAGAATCTGTTCATATGTAGCATAATAATAAATTGAAAGTGTGTTATAACGCATTGGGAGTTTTACTTTTTTCTCCTGTTCAACAACACCATTCAAAACATCTTGATCTAAATACGCTAAACTGCTCCCATATTTCGTAATATAATCTGTAAATTTTTTTTCATATTCTCCTGCACGTACTTCATCAAGGTTCAAAAACACGATACCACCATTTAAATAATAGTCACCATCTTTTTTCCCTACATTACGTCTATAGCGGTCGTTAATACATTCAAGCATTCCACCGAATACTTTTCCTGTCAAATCTGTGTTCCAAAGTGGCTCAATAGTATCTATAATAATGGTATCACAATCAATATTCAAAACTTTATGTACTGTTTCAGGTAAAGCACTCGCCATGTATAAACGCCCAAAAGTGCTAATATTCCATCTTCTTGTATCTATTTCCTGTCCTGTGAGTTCTTTCATATCAGGCATCGGAACAAAGAAAATATCCCGCTGATAATTTCTGGCCACTTCAATCAGTTTGTCTTTATTTATATCCGAAATATTATTATCCATAATATAAATATGAATATAATCACAATCTTTATTATTTTCCAACAACGACAGTATCGAAATACCCGTTAAAAAGGCATAACTATCACTACTTGAATACAAAATATCCATCTTTCCACCGTGTATCCTTTACAATCCTTCATCTTCTTTGATCCATCGAGCAGTGCGTTCAATCCCCTCTTTAAAGGAAATTAAAGGTTTAAATCCGGTATCTTCGTAAAGTTTAGTTGCATCAAATGTCGATACTGGTAAAAAAATGACATTCGATGTTATCTTTCCAACCCCCAACTCAATTGGCTTACCACCATGTAAGTCGTTAGCCACCTGTCCAACAACCTTCAAAAAATCCTTTAACGGTTTAGCATCTCCAGAACCAATTGTATAATTTGTTCCGTCTACTCCTTTTTTTGCAATCAGAATAAGTGCTCTGGAAACATCTGAGACATGAACAAAATCATAATACTGATTGCCTGCCGACAAAGCTGGTGACTCTCCATGGAGGATTTTGCGAATGATTGTATTGACCAGTCGAGCCGATCTTTCCTCTTCGCCATATGTATTGATTAACGGCCAGAAAAAACGTATTCCATAGGTTCCACATTTAGCTTTCCCCATCCAATGAGCTGCAGTTTTTGCAGCCTTATACATGTACCCTAGATTTGATATTATTTTATCTTCACTCATTTCAACGAGAGATTCTGCTTCGTGCATGCTCCCGCAGCCAATAAAACAACCTATCTTCATGTCATGTGTGGCATCAATCAAATCAAGCGTTGATTGTAAATTCTGCATTTGAATTGTTTCGTTTCGGGCATCCTGGTCGGATACTCCCTGCCACGCAATATGAAATACCACATCAACATCTCGGTCAGAAATTATATTAGGTAGCATGTAATAATTCGCAATGTTACACTCAACTATCTTTACGGGCAAAGCATTAATTGCATTAAGATTTTTTGTTTCTTTCCTCACAACTGCGATCACTTCAATATTCTGTTTAACAAGTTCTCTTACAAGAAATTTTCCAATAAATCCTGTTGCGCCTGTTACAATTGCCTTTTTCATTACTCAACTCCCCCGTTATTTCTCATTGCAATATACTCGGCCAATGTGGGCCAGTTTTTATCCTTTTCAGTCGCAATAATGTGAGAAATTCCGTATTCTTTAAGTGGCCATGGAATATTTAAATCAGGGTCATTCCAACGAATTCCTCCGCACGCTGATGGCATATACCTTCCAGAACACTGATAAGAGAAAATCGTATCATCTGTAAGTGAAATAAAACCATGAGCAAATCCTTCTGGAACATATGTTATCAACTGATCTTTAGCATTTAAAAGTTCTGTATGATATTGACCAAATGTCGGAGAGTTTTCTCTTAAATCAAGTGCAACATCAAATAATATTCCTGAAATCACATGTATCAATTTTGCTTGAGATTCCTCAGATTGATAATGAAGTCCTCTTAAAGCTCCTTTCTTCGAATACAAATCACTACTTTCTGTAAAACTACATGTTATACCATATTCAGCAAAAATATTTTTTTCATAGTATTTTTTATATAAACCACGCTCATCTGGATACATATGTGGTTTTATAAGCATTAACCCTTCAATTTCTGTCTTTCTAAATTCAAATGGCATCGTTATTTCTCCTTTTCTAAAATCTCATTAATCACATTTCACTAAAAAACTTGAATCGAAAGAAAGTGTTACAATATTTGAATTAACCAACAGAGATGGCCTTTTATTTCTCGCTTTTTTGCCTCGAAAATTGGGATTCATTCGCAAGTAAATATCTATAAAGTAGGGAAATTAAATGTATCAGTCCATTCTCTCTTTTAGGATTAAAGTTCTCAACAATTAGTATTGGTTTCTTTCCGCAAAGATCATCTGCGCCAAATTCATTTTTTGCAAATATAAAGCCTTTATTCCAATTTGTCTTTTAATCGAACACATCCTCTTGGTAAATGTCAGCCCGAACCACATTGCTTGTCCTATTTTCATTCCAATACTTACACTCATCTTTCATCACTAGAATATTATTTTTTACAATCGGAGCCATTGATGCTACTACTAAAACTATTCTTTTATAATTCCTTTAGCAGGAACAAAATTCTCTCCTTTTATCTTTCCATGAATGATTTAATTTCATTGTCCATGCAAGAGCAAATATCTCCGCCTTCTACCCAGCACTTGGTCCATTCGACTACCATCTCGATAGCTGTATTGAGATTCCAACGCGGTCTCCATCCAAAGGTAGTTTTCAACTTAGAGCAATCCAGTTTTAAAAAATTCGCCTCATGGGGTCCACCGTCATACTGATTAACCCATTTCAGACCTTCCCCCCACTTGCTGACAAATAGATCAACCAGTGCACCAGTTTGAAAGCAGTCAAGATCATCAGGACCCACATTATAATAACCCGCATATCTCATATCCTGATATTGCATTCCTGCAATCATCAAGTATGCATAAAGCGGTTCTAATACATGCTGATACGGACGAGTCGAAAACGGATTGCGAACTACGATATCCTCGTGCTTAATTGCAGCACGAATACAATCCGGAATGATACGATCGTTTGCGAAATCTCCACCGCCAATCACGTTACCCGCTCGAGCTGTAGAAATTGCAACTTTATTATCAGAAAAGAAACTATTTTTATAGGAATGTGTAACCAGTTCAGAACAAGATTTGGAGTTAGAGTACGGATCATAACCGTCCAATTCTTCATTTTCACGGTAACCCCATATCCATTCTTTGTTCAGATATACTTTATCTGTAGTTACATTCAGGAAAGATTTTACACAGTTACTATTGCGGACACACTCCAGAATATTTACCGTACCCATGACGTTAGTCTCATATGTATACGCTGGGTTTTTGTAGCTATCACGAACAATGGGCTGTGCTGCCAAATGCAAAACAATCTCCGGCTGCGCTTCGTCAAAAGTACTTTTCAATGCTTTATAGTCTCGAATATCACCAATCACAGAATACATATTCTGCTCAATATTAGCAATTTTGAACAGAGATGGATTTGTTGGAGGATTAAGAGAATATCCAATCACTATAGCTCCAGCATTAGCCAACATCTTGCACAGCCAAGATCCCTTAAAACCAGTATGACCTGTTACAAATACTCTCTTTCCTTTATAAAAACTCAAATCAAAGTTCATGATTATTTTCCTCAGTCCTTCCAAATCTTCCACGGGGCGTTTCCATCTTCCCAGAGTTTTTCAAGCTTTTGCTTTTCTCTTAGTGTGTCCATACATTGCCAAAAACCTTTATGAATATATCCCGCGAGTTGTCCATCTTCAACTAGCTTCGTGAGCGGTTCTTTTTCAAAAATAGTGCTGTCACCATCGATATAATCAAACAGAGCTGGTTCAAAAACCATATATCCGATATTAATCAAATCGCCATCAAAATCAGATTTTTCTCTAAATGCATTGATGATTCCATTATTTCCAACATCGACGATACCTTTCGTTTGTCCAAAATTATACATTGACATTGTCCCGATTTTTCTATGTGCTTTATGGAATGCAAGTAATTCATCAATATTAATGTCACCAACTGCATCTCCATAAGTAACCATAAATGTATCATTTCCAATAAAGTCTTTAACACGCTTGATACGTCCACCTGTTTGTGTATTTAATCCAGTATCAACAACTGTTACCTTCCATGGCTCGGCATGTTTATTGTGAATAATCATTTTATTACCGTTTGTGAAATCAAAAGTAATGTCAGATGTATGGATAAAATAATCTGCAAACCACTCTTTAATTACATGCTGTTTGTACCCAGCACAGATAATAAATTCATTAATTCCATAGGCTGAATATTCTTTCATAATGTGCCACAGAATCGGCTTTTCACCAATTTCAATCATTGGTTTTGGTTTCAAATGTGATTCTTCAGAAATTCTTGTTCCAAAACCACCTGCTAAAATTACTGCTTTCATAGATTATCCCTCTCTGATATTATCTTTGAATAATATTAATCATCTTTATACAAAAACTTTTAATAAGACTCTTATTCAAAATTAAAGCAATTGCAATTCCTCCTATTAAATTAAATATATTTAAAACAGTATCTTGTTTTTCGCATATTAAGCACATTCCAAAAAGAACAATCATAAGCAATAATATTTTCTTGAATTTAAATTTTATTTTTTGGAATTTTCTTACATCATATATTCGATATATAACAAGTAATAGATAACTTATTAATGTCGAAACTGATCCAGCTGTGATTCCAATCGAATTGACAAACAATAAATCAATAATTATATGAATAACAGCTGCAGAAACGGTAGTTAATCCAACACTTCTTGTTCTCTTATGAGCAATATAAATTCCACCAAGTATACTCGATATGCTTGAAAAGAACATTCCCATAAACAAAATCGGCATTTGTTCATATGCAGAGTCATAATTCCCTCGTATTAAAAGCGTAAACATGATTGGGGTTCCCGCTATTAATAACGCCATAATTCCAACCAACATATCGAATACTGAATCAAAAATGTTGGAATAATAGAGGTCTGCATCCCTATCTTTAGCTGCTAATGAAGCATTTTCCTGCCAAGCGTATGTAAATGTTGATTGAAAAGTAGATAGTAAATTGGGAATTTTATTTGCAACAGCATATACAGCATTTGCCTCTGCTCCAAGGAAAAAAGTAATAACTAATCTATCGGATAATCTTAAAATCCAACCGGAGATATTATTTGGAATCATTGGCCATGAATAGTTCAGCAATTCTTTAAGAATTCTAAAATTAAAATCCTTAAATGAAAAAAAAGTCCATATATTAAGAGTTATCATTAGAAAGAAGCATCCACCTACTGCTGCCATCACTAATGCAATTAATACACCATTCAATCCCTGATTAAACATTTTAAGTGTCATGAAAATAACAACCAAATTTATTCCGGCATTAAATATAGCACTTATTGAATATAAATGATTTTTTGAAAGCCCTCTTGCGATTTGCTGAAAGACTAAAAAAAACATATCCGCATAAAAATATGCACATATCAAAATTCGTGTTTCCCACTGATACCAATTCATCACGATTCCAATAACAACAATTGTTATGGTAGATACGATCAATACAAAAGATAAGAGGGTTGAAATTATTTTTTTGGATTCTGTTATATCGTTTCTACAATCAATTAAATATCGAAATGCGGCTGAATGAATTTGAAGCGTCGTTATCGGAAGAATAAGAAACACAAGAGTTGAAATCAAGTCATATTCTCCGTATTCCGCTTTTGTTAAACACGCTGTAATAATTGGGAGTGTTATCACATTAACTAATTTAGGAAGTATTGTTCCAAACGAAATGACAAGAGTATTTTTAGCCAATTGCTTTTCTCTGCTCATTAATCTCTCCTAATTTTATATATCAAAATTAAAATGATTTTTACTTTTATACTTTTTTGAACGTATTTTTAGTAAAATCTTCATTTAATCTCTTCTAAACAAATCTCTCGTATAAACTTTCTGTTTCACATCATCCAAACATTTGTCATACCGATTAGCAATAATAGCCTGAGATATTTTCTTGAATTCCTGAAGATCATTCATAACAACGCTTCCAAAGAACGTACTCCCATCTTCCAAAGTCGGCTCATAGATCACTACTGTTGCTCCCTTCGCTTTGATTCTCTTCATCACCCCCTGAATGCTACTCTGACGGAAATTGTCGCTATTGCTCTTCATTGTGAGCCGGTATACACCGATCACACATTGCTTTTCCTCATCCGCTCTATAATCACCACGGTTGTAATAGTCATAATATCCGGCCAGCTTCAGAACCCTATCAGCGATAAAGTCCTTTCTTGTTCTGTTGCTCTCCACGATTGCTTCAATCAGGTTTTCCGGAACATCTTGATAGTTAGCCAGCAATTGCTTGGTATCCTTCGGCAGGCAATAACCACCATAACCAAAACTTGGATTGTTATAGAAATCTCCGACACGCGGATCCAGGCAAACCCCTTTGATAATTTGATGGGTATTAAGCCCCTTCATTTCCGCATAGGTATCAAGTTCATTGAAGTACGCAACACGAAGTGCCAGATATGTATTGGCAAACAGTTTCACTGCCTCAGCTTCTGTAAAGCCCATAAACAGTGTGTCGATGTTCTCCTTAATGGCGCCTTCCTGCAGAAGTTTTGCTAAAGTATGAGCGGCATTGACCAGTCGTTCATCTTCCATATCGGTACCCACGATGATTCGACTGGGATATAAATTGTCATATAATGCTTTTGATTCTCTTAAAAACTCCGGGCTGAAGATAATATTTTTGCTTCCGGTTTTCTCACGGATACTTTTTGTATAACCGACAGGAATAGTGCTCTTAATCACCATGATCGCTTCCGGATTATATTTCATAACCAGGTCAATAACATTTTCAACAGCACTCGTGTCAAAGTGCTGTGTACTTGAGTCATAGTTGGTCGGTGTCGCGATTACAATAAAATCCGCAGCACTATACGCCTTCTCCGCGTCAAGCGTTGCAGTTAAATCCAAGTCCTTCTCTGCCAGATATTTTTCAATATATTCATCCTGAATCGGTGATTTACGCTGGTTCACCATATCAACCTTTGCCGGAACGATATCCACAGCATAAACCTTATGATGCTGAGACAGCAGTGTGGCAATCGACAATCCCACATATCCAGTTCCAGCTACAGCAATCGTATACTTCTTATCCATAACGTACTTCCTCTTTCCGTCCGGCAGAGCCGGAATATTTTCTATGATTGAAATTACTGTGGAAAATTATTCATCCGAGTATTCATAACATCTTCATGATTTTCACAGTGCCTTTCTACTATGTCATTTAATCTTTTTCTCAAGTCATGTCGGTCCAATCAAAGCGATACAGAATCTTGCCAAATCAACGCCTAAAATGTTCATTCTCTCTATCCACTTATCAACTATTCCATTTAGGACAGACACCTCAAACATTAACTACTTTATTGGCTTCTATCGGCTTCAATAATTTCATTTGTGTAGACACCCTTTGTTCATAGCAATCGAAAAATAGTCTATATTCAGCGACTAATATCATTTGGAAAGACCTGTCATTATGTGGCAATCATTTCTTGAAAATGTTTAATTTATTAGACTTTCAGCGATGTAGATATCATCCTTTACGTCATGACTTTCGTTTTATAATGAGAAAATCACTATCTGCGTCTATCTATCCAAAATGAATAATTTCATGTTTTTATCAGCTGGATAGTCCCATCACTTTTGCTTTATAATAGACAGCCCTCCGTCTAACCCATCGGACTTTCGCTTTAAAATGAAGTAATCACTATACAAACGCTTCTACACAAAAGCACCTAATTCAGCTATTTTTGATGTAGGAAACAGTCCTTATACAGTTTCCCTAACCAACTAATTTTTGAGGCTAGCCATTAACCTAAAATTTATTAATGTTTTGACAAGAAACTCCGTATATTTTTGACTATCCAACAAACAATAAGAAATAATTGTTATTATTTGGACTTCGTACCGCAAACTTATCTCGACCCGCTTCCAGTCAGCACCACCAGCACTGTCTTCAGCAGTATCTTGATGTCCATCCCGATGTTCCAGTTCTTTACATACTGCATGTCCATCTTTACGACTTCTTCGAAGTCCACGATGTCGCTTCTTCCGCTTACCTGCCATATGCCGGTCAGCCCCGGCTTCACCGCAAGCCGCGCTCTGTGGTAGTATTCATATTGTTTCCATTCATCTTTCGTCGGCGGTCTTGTTCCCACCAGACTCATGTCCCCCTTCAGCACATTCCAGAACTGAGGAAATTCATCCAGCGACGTCTTTCGTATAAACCAGCCCAGGCCATGCTTTGTGCCATCCGGCCCGCTTCCGATGATCCTGGGATCTGATTGCATCTTGAACATAAGACCTTTCATCTCATTTTTCTCCATGAGATCTTTCTTTCTCTTTTCCGCATCCATATACATACTGCGGAACTTATAGATCCGGAACGGTTTTCCATTTTTTCCGATCCGTATCTGTGAGAAGATGATCGGCCCCGGTGACGCGATGTAGATCGCGGGTCCGAGAAATATCGTTATGATCCCTGTCAGGATCAGTCCCACGACTCCGCCGCATATATCAAGTATCCGCTTCATCACAGTCTGACGTGACGACACCACTCTCACGCTGGATGTAAGGACCGTATATCCTCCCATCCTGTTGATATATTGACTCCCTGTCCATTCTTCCAGCCCTTCCAGACATGTATGGACTGTGACCCCCATGTCGATGCACTTTTCCAGCAGTTTTGGCGGAAGCTGCATCCTGTCATTGACTCTTATGAATACCGAGTCAATCCATTTCGTCTGTATGTAATCCGGTATCTTCTCCACTGTGCAGACAACCGGTATACCCTGTATTTTTTCACCCGGTTTTCTCTGACCGTCCGTATAAGATATCCCGACAATTTCGAATTCATTGAACCGGTTTTCCAATAACCTCGAGATCAGTTCGTCTGCCTGTTCTTTCGGTGTGACCACCAGCATCTTTGCCTTATCATAGAACAGCTGCTTGTGACTGATCAGATATTGTTTCCAGATCAATCGTTCGCAATACACCAGCCCGACGGCTATAAAGATAAACCACACGAAAGACAATCTGGAGAAAGCCGCTCCGTTCTGACTTAAGAACAGGTAGCACACTTCCAAAAGGCTTACGAAAAACACATGCTTTAATACATTATTGAATTCGAGGAAATATCCTCTGCGCATGATCCCGTGGTACGGTTCCGTAAAGAACGCCACACAGATATCAGCCAGACATATAACTACTCCGATAGACAGATATAGTTTGTCTTTATATGGATTTTCCCATCCCATTCTTATAATATAGCTGAAGACATACGCAATCTGAAACATCAACATATCCAGCAGGATGAAATCCCAGTGCTTCAGCCATGTGCTGTCAATCTTACTGTACATGATTACACACTACTTTCTTCTCCCCTCAGATTTACAGGTTACTGCTTTCGGATCTACTGACCGGAAAGCACCTGCTGCATCTTTTCACTAATCTCGGCCACCGACGTTTCATTAGGCCACATCACATACAGCAGCTGTGAACCTGATGAATAGCAGGACTGGCTGTCGCCGGTACCTGTTGCCGCAATCGACTCGATATCCCAGCTTGCCCCGTCGGAGAGCTGCATGTTGATAAATTTCGCCATCTCTGTCCGGGTCATATTGGTCTCTACGCAATCGCTGACGCTGGTGATGAGCTCACTTGCATTGGCGAGAAGAGCCGGAGACATAGCTTTCTGAAGGATTGCCGTCAGCACAGCCTCCTGGTTCTTTCCTCTCTGGTTATCTCCGCTCTGGAAGCTGTAGCGCTCACGGGAAAACGCCAGGGCAGCCTCACCATCCATGTGATTCATACCTTCCTGGAATTGATAACCGCGTCCCTCAAAGGCATATTCCGAATATACATCGATACCTCCCAGAGCATCCACGATCCTGACGAGTGAAGTGAAGTTCACTCTCGCATAATAACTGATGTCAATTCCATATATATTTTCCAGAGTAGACATTGACACATCCACACCATATATCCCGGCATGGGTGAGCTTGTCTCTTTGCTCGCCTGATACCCCCGGGATCGTCACATAGTAATCTCTCGGTGTTGTTGTCAGCAGGATTTTATGAGTATTCGGATTGACCGTCATGATAATATTAACATCGCTTCGACTGGTCGTCGTAATATCCCCGGCCACATCAATACCGCTGATATAGATATTAAAGGGCTGATCTACGTCTTTTTCCTCTTCCTGGGCAATCTCTGTCTCGATACCGTACTGGTATATGATCTTTACCTGGTCTGAGTATCCTTCAATCTCATCCTCGATGATGCCGCTAAATGCCTCATTATAGATAGCTGCCCCAATCTCTCCGTTGAGCAAGGCCTGCGCTTCTTGCTGCACGGTTACATACTCATTTACATCCGGAGCCTGTCCAAGGACGGATTCGATATCCTCCAGCATCTTCTGGTTATTTTCCTGATCCAGCGTCGTCTGAATTCCATACTTATAATCTTTTGCATCAAGTATATTTTCTGCTGAGTCATCCGATCTAACGGCCACGATCATGTTGTCAGTTTTGTAAGTAGCTCCGCCCACATCTGCCAGCATCTGATTGGCTCTGGACAGATAGTACGAGCCAAATCCAAGCCCGATGCTGATCAGAACACTGAGGACCATTCCCAATATATAAATCTTACTTCGTAAAAACTGAAGTCCGAACATTATTCCGAACAGAACAAACAATACTACAATCAGTGCTCCAAGATACTGGCCCGGTACCATCCCGCTGCTCCAAAGCAATGCGATAAAGATGACCGTCATCAGTAGCTGTACAAGTGTTATCAGTTTTCCCGGCAGATTTCTTGTCGCTGCTCTGCTGTTCTTCCCATGAGAATGGTGTCCATTACTCTTACGGGAATGTTTGTGTGTACTCATTTGTGTCTTCTCCTTTTTCATCTAGAGCTGATGGTTTTATAATTTACTGTTTTCTAGGTTTTGCTTCCGTAATTGCCATAGTATTTCCCGTAATATTTCCCGTAGTACTTGTTCTTCTTCATATCTACTTTGTTGAGTACTACGCCGAGGATCGGACATCCAGTCTTCTCCAGTTGTTCCTTTACAGTCCGGACAAACTTGTGGCTGATCGCATTGGCTGCAACGACTAGTACAGATGCATCACATACTTTTGCAATCACCGCCGCATCGATCACACTGCCCAGCGGCGGTGCATCAATGATAATGTAGTCATATTCTTTTTTTGCATTTTCAATCAGATGAGCGAATTTCTCCTGGCCGAGCAATTCCGACGGATTAGGCGGAACAATTCCTGCGAAAATCATGTGCAATCCTTCTTCCTGAGTGCTGCATATCACTTCATTAAGTGATGCCTGACCTGACAGGAAATGACTCAATCCCTTTACTTCCTGTGCCACACGATGTCTTCCCACAAGTACGGATTTTCTCAAATCTGCATCGACGAAGAGCACTTTCTTGTTTCCTTCCGCGAGAGCTACAGCAAGCCCCATGGACACAGTGCTTTTTCCTTCATCAGGAGTACTGCTTGTTAAAACAATAGCTTGATTATCCTCTCCTGAAAACTCGATATTGGTACGAAGCGTTTTATATGCTTCATTTGATCTGTAATCTTTGTGTAAACTTTTTATTACAACATTCTGCATGATTTTTTCTCCTAACGCTTCATCTTTTTCGTCATTCTTCGGGTTGTTCGCCTTTTTGTTTTCTTTGCTTTTTCCTCGCCTTCTTGGATTGGAATGGATGTCAGCACATTCAGGCCGAGATAATTTTCCACATCATCCGGCGTCTTGATCGTATCGTCCAGTAAAAAGATTAGGATGATAATCCCTGCTGCAAGAACAATTCCCAAAAGTCCACCTATAGCTGTATTCTTCATGACAGACGGTGAGGACGGACTGGTGGGAAGATTTGCCTCCTCAATGGTATTGACCGCTTCAATTCCCATAATATCTACGATCTCGTTGCTCGCAGCCTGACGGAGAGCATCTGCGATGTCACGTGCCAGTTCCGGATCTTCATGTTCCACTGCTATGGTCATGATACGGGTATTCTCTGTATTGGTTGTTGTAATGCAATTGCTCAATTCTTCGGCTGTCATATCAAGATTCAGAGTAGCGATCACCTTCTCCATCACCGTACGGCTCTTGGTCAGCTCCATATAATCCTGAGTAAGTTGCGTACCGGTCTGCAGATCACTGGTCGTGATTCCAGTCTCACTGTTGCTTTTCGCCAGCATGTACATGCTTGTCGTAGATGTATATTTCGGCGTAATCAGCAGTTGAGTACATGCAAACGTTACGAAAGCCAGCACGATGCCAGCAAGTATGACGATGTATATCTTATCCCATAATACACTGAACAGCTCGCCCAGGTCGATCGTCAGCTCGTCATTTTCTATATCATGCGTCGTTTTTTCCTGATTCATCTTTCTTTCTCTTCTTCCTCAACATGATCCTTGGAT
>ERZ1643246.1625-NODE-1625-length-23864-cov-21.657398_pt1 | contig 23864 bp, 24 predicted proteins | sample MGYA00579265_ERZ1643246 | MGnify/ENA primary metagenome ERZ1643246 (study PRJEB29033, sample SAMEA4952261) | chicken gut metagenome | biome: Broiler Chicken; feature: Gastrointestinal Tract; material: Caecum | place: Ireland | collected 2018 | study: Broiler...
GGGCAATAGACCATGACATCGATGCTCGGTTAATTATTTGCCGAGTAGTTCACAGGCAGAAAACAAATATTATCTAGCTGAAAAGGAAATTAGAGAAGCTTTAGATTTTTTAAAAAATAAAGTTGATGATAATAATATTATTGATAAATTAAGACGTAAAAAAGAAGAGTTATTAAAGGATTGCCTTACGTGTAGCTGTCCTTGTGGAAGAAGCTTTGATTATTATTTAAATGCTATAAAGGATCCTAATGAAAAAGAAGACAAGATTAATAGCTATAAGGAATTTCTAAAAAATTTAAATAAAAATACTACAATAGATCAAATTGTTTATAATATTTGTAAATTAACATGGTAGAAAAAGGGGAGATTGGGTGAATGAAGTATGCGCTAATTATTGATCAGGGTACTACCTCAACAAGAGTAATTATTTTTGATCAACGAGGTAATATAATTTTTAAGCTAATGAAAGAGTTTAAACAATTTTATCCTTATGAAGGCTATATTTTGCATGATGCAGAAATGATATATAATGATGTTGTTGAGCTAGTTTCAATGGCACTAACTGAAGTAAATATTGATTATAGTGATATTATAGGTGTTGGAATTACTAATCAAAGAGAAACTACAGTTGTTTGGGACAAAATAACAAATAAACCAATTTATTATGCAATAGTTTGGCAATCAAATCAAAGTAAAAAAATTTGTGATGATTTGATTGCTAATGGCTATGAAAAATTAATTTATGATAAAACAGGATTAGTTCTTAATCCTTATTTCAGTGCTTCAAAAATAAAATGGATATTAGATAATGTCGATAACGCTAAAGAATTAATGGCTGAAAAAAGGTTGCTTTTTGGTACTATTGATTCATATTTGACTTATCGTTTGACAGGAGGTATTCATGTTACAGATTATACAAATGCCTCTAGAACGATGCTATTTAATATTCATACCTTATCATGGGATGATGATTTACTTCAATTATTTAAAATTGATAAATCAATGCTACCAAAGGTTGTATCGTCAAATGCTATTGTTGGTGGTATTTGTGAGCCTAAAATAAAAAATATTTGTAATTTGGAAATTTGTGCTATAGTTGGTGATCAGCATGCTTCCTTAATAGGACATACATGCTTTTGTGAAGGAGATGTAAAAATCACCTATGGAACAGGAAGCTTTATGCTGTTAAACACCAAGGATAAGGCAATTAAATCAAATAATGGCTTGTTGACTACTATTGCGCATGTTATTGATAATAAACCAACCTATGCTTTAGAGGGAAGTGTTTTTGTAGCTGGTAGTGCTTTTCAATTTATTAGAGATAATTTAGAAATAGTTAGGACACTTTCTGATGAGGAATTTACGCAATCGGATTCAAATGGCGTTTTATTCATACCATCATTAACTGGTTTGGGAGCACCATATTGGAATTCTTATTGTAAAGGGGCAATTTTTGGCCTTACAAGAGCAACAACTAAAAAGGATATTGCAATCGCAACAATAGAAGGTGTTGCACTTTTAAATTATGATGTTTTAGAAGCTATGAAAAAAGATACAAATTTAAAAATACAATCAGTTAGTGTCGATGGTGGAGCGTCTTTAAATTCGCATTTGATGCAATTTCAATCTAATATTATCCAAAACAATATATATACACTTTCTACAAGTGAAGCAACATCACTTGGAGCATTTTATTTAGTAGGCCTAGCCAAGGGACTATTTAAGGATTTTGATGATATTAAAAAGCTTTATAAGAAAAACAAAATTTACAAGCCTAAATTATTGACTACTGATATAGATGATAAAATATGTACTTGGCATAAAGCGATTGAAAGTTTACTTTATTTTTCAAAAAAATAGGATGGTTATCTATACCAATTGCTCATACTTAATTGACATGAATTGTCAATTTTTGTATAATGAATGTGTATTTTTGTAAATAAATTGTCATAAAACATATCTCATAATATAATAATGGGCTTTTATTGGAATGTGATAATTTAAAAATTATGAGACTTATTTTTAAGTCTCAATTTTTTTGGAGGATTATAGAATGCAAATTGCGGATATTTTAACCCTGATAGGGGGATTGTCGTTATTCTTATTAGGAATGAACTTAATGAGTTCAGGACTAGAAGCAGCGGCAGGTAATAAGATGAAGGGGATTTTAGAAAAACTAGCCTCTAATCGCTTTGTCGGGGTTTTAGTAGGTATGATTATTACAGCAGTAATTCAATCATCATCTGCTACAACTGTCATGGTCGTTGGATTTGTTAATGCTGGTATGATGACGTTAACTCAAGCTGTTTGGATTATTATGGGTGCTAATATTGGTACAACTATAACTGGACAATTAATAGCCTTAGATATTAGCTGGATTGCCCCAATTTTTGCTTTTGCTGGCGTTATAATGCTAGTTTTTGTAAAGAAGAACTTTGTTAACGAAATAGGTAAAATCCTATTGGGATTTGGTGTTTTATTTATAGGTATGGATATGATGTCAACATCAATGATGCCTCTTCGTGATTCTGAAGCATTTGTTAATATTATGACTAAATTCTCTAATCCATTCTTAGGAATATTAGCTGGTGCTGTATTTACAGCTATTATCCAGTCCTCATCTGCTTCGGTAGGTATTCTTCAAGCTTTAGCTATTTCAGGAGCAATTCAATTTGAAAGCGCAGTTTATGTTTTATTTGGACAAAATATTGGTACATGTATTACCGCTTTATTAGCTTCAATAGGTACTAATAGAAATGCTAAACAAACTACCATTATTCATTTAACATTCAATATAATTGGTACTATAATTTTTACTATATTATGCGTGGCAACACCTTTTGACCAGTGGATAAAATCGTTAACGACTAATCCAGCCTCTCAAATAGCTAACATGCATACAATATTTAATATTGCTACAACTATTATACTTTTACCATTTGGCAAGTATTTAGTTAAATTTGCTGATTTAATATTACCTAATAAGAAGGAAAAAAAGGATTCCTTATTTATGTATTTGGATAATGATATTGATATGCATATTGGTGGTAGCGCAATGCATCTACAAAATACGCGAAAAGAAATTTTTAGAATGTATGATATTGCTAAAACCAATGTTATAGAAAGCTTTAATATGCTTTTAGGACAATCAAATACTGATTTTGCTAAACTAGAGCTTAATGAGGATTTAGTTGATAAATTAAATGAAGGTATTACTAAACAAATCAGTAATAGCTTAGCTCATGAAACAAATGTTGTAGTAAGTAGTAACTATAGCTCATATTTATATATGACTACTAATATTGAAAGAATTAGTGATCATGCTATGAACTTGGGTGAAGATGCTGTAGAATTAAAAAATAAATTTATTGAATTTAAGCCAGAGGTTAAAAACGAAATTCAAAATATGAAGGATATTTGTTTGAAAATGCTAGATGCTATCATTAATGATGAGGATATGAATATAATTCAGGATTATGAGGATAAAATTGATGATATGTCTGAAGAATATAAAATAAATATGACCAATCGTTTACAAGCTTCAATTTGTACTGCCGATGGGGCAATGATATATTCATGTATTTTGATTGATTTTGAACGTATAGGAGATCATTTATTAAATATTGCCCAACAGCTTAAAAAAATTCAAATGTAAATTTAATATGGGAAGGATAATATGAACAAGACAAATCAACCTAAAAATCAAAATGTAATGCCTGAGATAACTAGGGTTTTGAAGGTTAATAGGAGCGAGGAACTATTATCCTTTTTACTTTCTAAATTGAATACCTCAAGAAATAATGTTAAAAGCCTATTATCTAATCGACAAATATTAGTAAATGGTAGTTTAATTACACAGTATAATTTTATGCTAGCTAAGGACGATGAGATTAAAATATGTAAAAAACCTCTTAGTTCTATGCCACTAAAAAGAAAACAGTCACCTTTAGTAAATCAAAATTTAGAGATAATATATGAGGACGATGATTTTATCGCAATTAATAAGCCCTGTGGATTATTATCTGTAGAAAGTGATAAGGATAGAAGATGTGCATATAATTATGTTTTAGATTATCTACAATCTAAAAGTAAAGCATTACGTCCTTATATCCTTCACCGGATTGATAAGGAAACGTCAGGTGTATTAGTTTTTGCTAAAAATATAAAGGTTCATTCTAAGCTTAAGCTTAATTGGAATGATTACGTTCTGTTAAGACAATATTATGCTGTTGTAGAAGGTAAGATGGAAAAAAAAGAGGATACTATAGTATCTTATATGTTTGAAAATAAAAACAATATGGTTTATTCATCTAAGGACCATAATGGTCAAAGGGCCTGTACGCATTATGAGGTCGTGTGCCAAAATAATGAATATTCATTGTTAAAAGTAGATATATCTACAGGAAGAAAAAATCAAATTAGGGTTCATATGCAGGATTTAAAGCATCCTATTGTTGGTGATGATAAATATGGCTGTAATAAGAATCCGTTTAAGCGTTTAGGTCTTCATGCTTCTAAATTAGAATTTATGCATCCATTTACAAAGCGTATTATTTCAATAGATGCTAAAGTTCCCAATATATTTTATAAACTATTCAAATAATTTACTTAAACTTTACAAATATTTACAAATTATGATTTAAATAATTGTTGATAAATATTATATTTAAAAAGAGGAAAGTGATACTATGCCTGCAGCTTATGCTCACCAATCAATGGCTTTAGAGGTCTTAAATATTTTAGATGAAGATATAAAGGTTATTATAAATAGACACCTATTAAATTATTTGGTTGGTGCTTTAGGACCAGATCCTTTATATTATTACAATCCACTAAAGGGATTACCATTATATAAAAAGGCTGATTTAGTTCATGCGATGTCGATGAAGGAAATTTTTAACTTAAATAAATCACCTAGTGAAGGCTATTTAGCCTATATATTAGGTCTTATATGTCATTTTACCTTAGATACAAAAACGCATGAATATATTTATCAAATTGAAAAGCAAGGATATAGTCATGTAAAAATGGAAACAGAGCTTGAAAAGAGAATTGCTAAATTGAATAATTTGGCATTTAATAAGATAAATTTTACAAAATATATAAAGCCAATAAGTGATGATGTCAAGGATATTGCTTTAATTTTCGATTTAACTCCTAAAAAATTTAATAGTTGCTTAAAGACTATGAGATTATGTACCAGTTATTTTATGTCATTTAATCCTTTTAAAAGAGGATTAACATTTATGGCTTTAAAGTTATCTGGTCAATATAAAAAAAATCAAGATCTTGTATTGCAAAAAAAAGAAGATTTACATCATAAAAAATGTGTAGATCATCTTGAAGCTATTTACAAAGATAGTATTGGCCATGCTACAATATTGATAGAAAATTATTGTAATTATTTATCTTTTAATCAAGTGCAATTAAATTCATATTTTAATAGAACGTTTGAAGGTGCTTATAATGAATAACAAATTGACAAAATTAGAAAAATCATGGGTATTATATGATGTTGGTAATTCAGCATTTGTCTTATTAATTTCTACGATAATTCCTATTTATTTTAATTATTTAGCTCAAAACGGGGGTGTCAGTGAGACTGATGCGGTTGCCTATTGGGGATACACTGCCTCAATAGTTACAATAATAGTAGCTATATTAGGACCTATTTTTGGAAGTTTATCTGATTTTAAAAATTTTAAATTACCGATATTTTTAACGACTGTATTAGTTGGAGTTATTGGTTGTTCATTACTATCAATACCTATGAATTGGCTATTATTTTTATTTATATTTGCCATTGCTAAAATTGGTTATAATAGTAGCTTAATCTTTTATGATTCCATGTTAGTTGACATAACCTCTACAACAAGAAGTGATAAGGTTTCATCAGTTGGTTATGCCTTAGGTTATATTGGTAGCTGTATACCATTTATAGTAAGCCTAGTAATTGTTTTATTTTATGAAAAGATAAATATGTCATTTGAGGTTGCGATGGCATTAGCATTTATTATCACAGGCTTATGGTGGTTAGTTATGACAATACCGCTTTTAAAAAATTATAAGCAGGATAAATGCGTTGAAAATAATGCTAATTTTAAAAATTGTTTTAAAAATATTGCAATAAATTTAAAGGATATGGCTAAAAATAAGTATGTTTTGTTGTTTTTAATTGCTTTTTTCTTTTTTATTGATGGAGTTTATACTATAATAGATATGGCAACTATATATGGTACATCATTAGGTCTTGATCAAACAATGTTATTAATAGCATTATTGGTTACTCAAATTGTGGCCTTTCCTTTTGCTATATTATTTGGCTTTTTAAGCTCTAAGATTAGAATTTCTTGGTTATTAATAACTTGTATTATTGCCTATACAGGAATAGCAACATTTGCCATATTTATGCAAACTCAGCTACATTTTTGGATTTTGGCTGTTTTAGTAGGTATGTTTCAAGGTGGAATTCAAGCTCTTTCTAGATCATATTTTGCTAAAATCATACCGGAAGAAAAAGCGGGAAGTTATTTTTCATTATTAGATATATGTGGTAAAGGTGCTTCATTTTTAGGTACATTTTTGGTATCATTATTTACACAAATTACCAATAGTGCTAATAAGGGTATAACCGTTTTATCTGTAATGTTTGTAATAGGCCTTGTAGTTTTTATTATTGCTGATATTGGTGTTAAAAGAAGTGGAAAAAAAATATAAGGGGGTTTTAATATGAAATATGATTTTTCCTACTATAATCCAACTAAAATATATTTTGGTAAAAATTCATTAGACAATTTAGAAGACGAACTTAAAAATTATAAAGATAATATATTACTTGTTTATGGTGGTGGATCTATAAAAAAAATAGGCTTATATGATAAGGTTATTTCTATTTTAAAAAAATGTAAAAAAAATATAATTGAGTGCAGTGGTGTTATGCCTAATCCAACCCTTAAAAAAATGCTTGAAGGAGCTAAGCTTGCAAAAGATAATAATGTAGATTTAATCTTAGCTGTTGGTGGCGGTAGCGTAATTGATTGTGCTAAGGGTATGAGTGTTTCAGCATATATCGATAATCCTTACGAAAGATTTTGGATAAATCATGAAGAGGTTAATCATAAGGTTGTTCCAGTGGCTTCTATACTAACTATGGTTGGTACTGGTAGTGAAATGAATGGTGGAAGCGTTATAACTGACGAGGATAGAAAGCTTAAAATTGGTAGAGTGTTTGGACCTAATGTTTTTCCTAAGTTTTCAATTTTAAACCCTGAGTACACTTATTCTGTATCTCAATATCAAATGGTCAGTGGTATTTTTGATATAATGTCTCATTTAATGGAACAATATTTTTCAGGTGATGATGATAATGTTTCTGATTATCTAATTGAGGCTCTATTGAAAAATTTAATTGTCAATACAAAAAAAGCCTTAAATAATCCAAAGGACTATGAGGCAAGAAGTAATATAATGTGGGATGCAACATTAGCCTTAAATACATTAGTAGGATTAAGCAAGACTCAAGATTGGGAGGTTCATATGATTGAACATCAACTAGGTGCTTATACAGATTGTGCTCATGGTATGGGTTTGGCTTGTATTTCTATTCCTTATTACAAACATATTTATAAATTTGGCTTAAAGAAATTTGTTTCATTTGCTTTAAATGTTTGGAACGTAGAAAAGGGTAATAAGTCTGATGATGAAATAGCTCTTGAGGGCATAGATGCTTTGGCTAAATTTATAAAGGATTCTCATATGGTTACTACCTTAAAGGAGCTAAATGCTACTAAGAATATGCTGTTAGATATTGCTAATTCTTGCTATGTAGGTGGCGGGTATAAGAAGATAGACCATAAAGAAATTTATCAGATTTTATTAGAATGTTATGAATAGAAGGGGAGGCTATAGCCTCTTTTTCTTTGTTTGAAGGAGTTAATATGGAAAATAATTTTTTAAAACAAATGGATGATTTATATAAAAATGGTCAAATAGAAAAGGTTAAGGATTACATTATAGAATCATTACAAAATGCTATTGCTAGTAAGGATACAGCTTTAATCATTACTATTTTAAATGAAGCTATTGGTTTTTATCGTGATTTAAATTTATATGATGATTCTCTTAAATTTGCTAATAGTTTAAATAATATTATAAAAAATAATGCTAATGTAATAAACCACAAGGATAAAGCTATATGCTATATCAATATTGCAAATGCCTATCGTCAAGCTTCATATTTAGACTTAGCATTAGATTTTTTCACATTAGCTTCAACCCAGCTTGTTGCTGCAAATATGAAAGAATCATATGAAATGGCAGCGCTATATAACAATATGGGGTTACTATATCAGCAAAAAAATGATCATTTAAAGGCTATAGAGCTCTTTTTAGATGCTTACAGCTTATTAGATGAAAGCAGGGTATATACTATTGCAGCAACTTTAACTAATTTAGCTGGGTCCTATATGGAAACTGATAATTTAAAGATGGCATACAAATATTTAACTCAAGCTAGAAAAATATATAAAGAGGATGATGGTGATTTTCACTATATGTATTTTTTAATGGCTATGGCTAAATATTATACTAAAATTAATGATTTAAATAATGCCTCAAAGTATTACAACAAGGCATTATCCTATACATTGAAGACTGTTGGTAAAACGCAATTATATTTTGAACTATTAGAAGAGTTCAAGAAAGTTTGTCAAGAAAATGCGATTAAATGGCATACTAAAGGCTTGCAGCTAAGTAAAATTTTTTATGAGCAATATATTAAAGACTTTTTAAGTCAACTAGATGACCAACAGGCCAACAACTTAGCTTGTGCGTCATTTGGCTTTGGTAGTGACAAATATAAATTAGATGATGAAATATCAGAAGATCACGATTTTAACCCTGATCTAATTATTTTAATTTTTAATGAGGATCGTAAGCTATTTGATTCTATACTTTCTTTTAGTAAAAGCTTAACAAAGCATTTCCAAAGATATTATAATTCTAATGGCTTTGTTCAAATACATTATCTAAAGGATTATTTAAATATAATTCATCTTGATTTTAATAATATAACAAATCAAGCTGCTTCCTTGTTTTTAAATGGCGAAATATTCTTTGATCCATCTGGAAAAATTTTAAATTTAAGAAATAAGCTTGAAGAACATAAGGAGTATAGTAATTACGAAGATGTTTTAAAGGCAATCCTTGAGTTTGCTCAAATTGCTCAATATAATGTTGATAGGGTCTTAAAGCGTAATGACTTACCTCAAGCTAAATATCTTATGAATAAACTAATATATAAAGCCTACAAGCTATGTTGTAGTCTTAATATGGATTATGGAATTCATGATAAGTGGCAGCTAACTTATCTAAAGGGACTACTATATGGTGACATTTTTTATGAATACATATGTCAAATGCTAAATAATGATTTTGATGAACAAAGAAGATGTACTACTATATTTATTAAGAAAATATTGAATATAGCTAAAAATATAGATTTAATCGATAAAATAGATTCTTTTATTATCGAGGATTATAAAAATTTGATGATTAAAAGAGTTGAGGATTTTTATAATAATTATGAAATGTGTCAAAGTATTCTAGCTTATGAATGGGATATGTTTCATAATGCAATCAATATTGGTAAAAGAGCTGATTGTCAGGATGATTTTGAATATTTTAAGGTTATGAGATTATCCCAATTTTATACTTGGAATAAGGAATTACTTCAATCCTATTTAAATGATTTAACTACCGCAAAGACAAAAGGCTATAATTTAGTTAGTTATAAGTATGGATATATGGAGGAATCAACTGATATAGAATCTTATAACAAAATAAAGTCTTATTTGCCTGTAATCAATGAACAAAGAAAAAATATTCAAGAGGAAATTATTAAAATTCAGCTTGAGATGCTACAAGAGTTTTATCAAAGATATCCTAAGGCTAGGGATATGATGCGGATAACCTACTCGAAGGATGATAGTATTGAAAACACTAGCTATGAAACATATTTACGTGGTGAATTATCTAGTTACGGTGATGAAACCCTAATTTTGTATGCTAAAAATATTATAAAGCTAAGTAATGAAAATAGAAATTTAGTTGAGTTAACAATTAAACAAACAACTAGAATGTTTAAAATAGATTTAGAAAGTTTAAAGGTGTAGTTTATGGAATATATTACAAACATTAATGGATTTATTTTACGTGATGCAATAGAAGAGGATTGTGCTGAAATATTAAATTTAATAAAGGCTATAGCCACTTATGAAAAAATGTTAGATGAAGTTACTGCTAGTGTGGAAAGTCTTAGAGAATCCTTGTTTATAAAAAAAAGAGCTCAGGTGCTTTTGGCAATTTATAATAACAAGATTGTAGGCTATATGTTATACTTTTTTAACTATTCTACATTTACAGGAGGGGCTAATTTATATTTAGAGGATTTATTTTTATACGAGGAATATCGTCATAAAGGCTTTGGAAGAAAGATGTTTGAAGTTTTAGCTAAGATTGCTATAAAGGAAAAGGCTAAAAGAATAGATTGGGTTTGCTTGGATTGGAATACTCCTGGTAGAAATTTTTATAAAAGTATAGGGGCACAGGCCTTAGATATGTGGGTATTACATAGATTAGATGAGAAGCAAATTGCTAAGCTAGCTAATGAAGGTAATTAGTATATTATTTTAATATATTGTTGAAATTTGTAAATTAATGGAAAAATATGTTGTTGAAATAAAAGCATTATGCTATAATGCTTGTGGAAAAAATAATTCGTATAATTACCCAAAGATGGTGGGAAAGTCTCTACGCTATAGCCTATCTATAGCACTACGAATGTATACGTTGACATAAGTGGTTTTTTTCATATATGAATTATTTTAATAGTGAAGGGATTATTGTTAAAATATGAAAAAATTTATGAAAAACGCCTCTAAAGATAATATTTATAACTTGTATGGCTATGTGCCACTACAGACGGCTATTCCTTTAGGAATCCAGCATATCTTGGCAATGTTTTTAGGTAATGTATCGCCACTATTAATTATATTTGGTTTAATTAATATTGAAGCTTCAACGCAAACAATTTTAATTCAAAATGCTATGTTTGTTGCAGCCATTGCTACAATTATTCAGCTTTACCCTATTTGGAAGCTTGGAGCAGGCTTACCAATAGTAATGGGAACAAGCTCAGGCTTTATAGGCACTGCAAAGGCAATAGCTACTCAGTTTGGTTATGCGGCGATTTTGGGTGCATCTGTAATAGGTTCAATATTTGAAATAATTTTAGCTTTCTTTATAAAGCCTTTAAAGAAATTATTTCCCCCAATCGTTACTAGCTTAGTTATAATTTCCATAGGCTTATCACTATTACCAGTAGGAATTCAATATTTTGGTGGTGGTCAGGGAGCTAGCGATTTTGGTTCTTGGAAGCATCTTTTAGTAGGAAGCGTCGTTATTTTAACAATAATTATTTTAAAGCAATTTAAAGGCTTTATTAATGTTGCCTCTATCTTAATAGGAATTGTTGTAGGATATATTTTAGCAATTTGCTTAAAAATGGTTGATTTTACAATGGTAAAGGAAGCTAGCTGGTTTGCTATTCCACGTCCTTTCGTTATGGGATTTGAATTTAAATGGGAAGCAATTTTACCAATGTGTATCATGTTTATTGCGACAACAGTTGAAACTATTGGCGATACATCAGGTATTACTAATGGTGGATTGAATCGTGAGGCTACTAATAAAGAGCTAACTGGTAGTGTAATGGCTGATGGTTTAGGTTCTTTACTTGGATCATGCTTTGGTGTTTTACCTAATACAAGCTTTAGTCAAAATGTTGGTTTAGTTACAACTACTAAGGTTGTTAATAAGTTTGTAGTATTGATAGGAGCTATTTTCTTATTAATTTTGGGATTTTTCCCTAAAATCAGTGCTTTATTTACTGTTATGCCACAATCTGTTTTAGGTGGAGCTGCAGTAATAATGTTTGCTATGATTTTTGTTAGTGGTCTACAGTCTTTATTTAAGGTTGAGTTAAATGCTAGAAATACTTTGATAATTGCTTTATCTTTAGGTTTAGGAATTGGTATAGGTAATGTTCCTCAGGTATTATCTCAAATGCCAAATTGGGTTCAAACTGTATTTGCTCAAAATGGTATTATTATGGTTTTCGTTATTGCAACTATTACTAATCTGATTTTCCCTAAGGATAAAAAGCCTTTAGCTGACATATCTACAACAAAAGACGATTTAAATCACACAAATGATGATTATAAAACAGAAGAAAATTTAAATAATTTATAATGGTTATGGACAAAAAGACAATTAGTAGGAGCAGTCTTATTAAACAGGCTAAGGGCTTGTAATTTTGTTACTCTTACTTAGGATAATAAATAATAGTTATTATCGTTCTTTTTGTCCTTTTTAATTAAAAAAAGAATAAAGGAGAAAATATATGAAAAAGATTATTTACGTTTTAATTATTTTATTTACTTTAGTAGGTGTTTGTGGTTGCAATAATAGCCCAACAAGCTCTACTAGCATTACAATTACAGATCAAGCAAATAGAGTAGTTACTCTACAAAAGCCAGCAACAAGAATTGTATCTGCCTATTATAGTTCAACTACATTATGCTTGGCTTTAGGTCTTAAGGATAATTTAGTTGCTATTGAGCAAAAGGCTAATACTAGAAAACTTTATCAAGAGGCTTGTAGTGAACTTTTAGACCTTCCGGGGGTTAGTACTAAAAAGGATATTAATGTAGAACTTACTTTAAATCAAAATCCTGATTTAGTTATTTTACCATTGAGCCTTAAAAATTCAGCTGAATCATTTACACAGGTTGGAGTTGCTGTTATAGTTGTAAATCCTGAAAGTAGTGAGCTTATTGCTGAGGCAATAACAATTATCGGCAAGGCTACTAATAAAGAGAAGGAGGCTTTAGCTTTTAACAACTATAATGCTTCTAAAATTGCTGAAATTGAGGATATAATGGCAAATATTGAAAATAGACCAACTGTTTATTTAAGCTCATCCTCTTCATATTTTTCTACTTGTCCAAGTGGATATTATCAAACTGAGTTAATATATTTAGCTGGTGGAATTAGTGTTTCTAAGGATGTAGAGGGCTCAGGCTGGCAGATTGTTAATGCCGAGCAATTATTAAGCTGGAATCCTCAATATTTTTTATATGTTTGTGATGCAGCTTATACAAAGGAAGATATTTTAAATGATCAAACCATAAATAGTCTTGATGCTGTTAAGAATAATTTATATCGTTTTCCTTCACTTTTAGAAAACTGGGATGCAAATAATGCCTCTTCGACACTAGGAGTTTTATGGTTGGCTTCATTATTACATGAGGATTTATATAGTAAAAGTAAGTTTATGGATGAATGTAGATATTTCTATAAGACCTTCTTTAATTTAGATGTAACAGAGGAAATGCTTGGAATTTAGGTAAAGGAAGTGGTATTTTGACTAAGAGAATAATCAGTTTAATTATAATATTGGTAGTATTATTTATGTTATCACTTTTAATTGGTAGATATGATTTATCCTTAAAGGATATATTTAATATTCTTATTGGTCAAAATGCTACAGATATCCAAAAGGGCGTATTTTTAAATATTAGATTACCTAGAACTATTTTTGTTTTGATTGCCGGGTGTGCTTTAAGCCTTTCAGGTTTTATCTATCAGGCTATTTTTAGAAATCCTTTGGCCTCAGGTGACATATTGGGCGTTTCTAGTGGGGCAGCTGTTGGGGCAATAATAGGTATCTTGTTTTTTAATTCTTCACCTTGGGCAATTCAAATTTTAGCTTTTGTTTTTGGTATAATTGTCGTATTAATAGCTATCTGCCTAACTAAATTTATGAAAGGTTCTAAGCTTTATAATCTAGTTATATCAGGTATAATTTTGGGTGCCCTATGTAATGGAGTGATAATGTATTTAAAATATATTGCTGATCCTCAAAGACAGCTTGCCAGTATAGATTATTGGCTTATGGGTAGCTTTCATAGTGTTGTTTGGTTAGATGTAATTAGTATGTGCTGTATTGTAATACCGGCTTTAGTTATTTTATTAATTCTTCATAAGCAAATCAGTATTTTGACATTATCTGATGATGAGGCGACATCGTTAGGTGTAAATGTTAAGTATATGCGTTTTTTTATAATTATTCTAAGTACTTTAATAATTTGTTGTATAGTAAGTATAGTAGGTATTATTTCTTGGATAGGCTTAATAGTGCCACATCTAGCAAGAGTATTTTTTAAAGGATCATTCAAACAAACCTTAATTTATAGCATATTAATGGGTGGAATAATCCTATTGGCTGCTGATTTAGTTTGTAAAAGTATAAGCCAAACAGAGGTTCCGATTAGTGTTTTAACATCTGTTCTTGGGGCATTAGCCTTGATTGTTTTTATGATAAAAAGGAGAGGATAGTATGCCAATTGAAATCAGTGATTTGAATTTTTCCTATCATAAAGAAAGTATTTTACAAAATATAAACTTGATTATTCCTGATAATAAAATAGTTGCTTTAGTTGGCTTAAACGGTCAAGGTAAATCAACTATTATTAAGCTTATTATAGGATTTCTTAAGCCCCAAAAAGGCAGTATTAAGATTGATGGAATAAATTTAGAAAAGATTTCTTCTCATAGTAAAGCGAAAATAATGGCTTATGTTCCTCAAAAAATGGAAATTGGCTATCGCTTTAATGTCTCTGAATTTATTAAACTTGGAGCTACATTTCTAAATTTAACAACTACAAAGTTAAATTCACGATTAAATGAGGTTCTTACAAAGCTTAACATTAGCCATTTAGCTAATAGATATATTGATGAGCTATCAGGCGGAGAACTAAGACTTATATATTTAGCTAGGGCATTAATCCAAGATACAAAATGGTTAATTTTAGATGAGCCTACATCAAGCTTAGATTTTAAAAGGGAATATGAATTTTTAGATATTTTAAAAAAATCAGTAACTAATAAAAGCATTGTATTATCTATTCATAATCCTAAGCTTGCAATGGAATATGCTGATATTATTGTAGTTTTATCTAACAAACAAATAGTTAACATAATTAATACTGATGACCATAGGGCTTTATATGAAGCCTTTAGTGAGATATATTCAAAAGAATTTACCGACAAAATAATGATAAGGGAGGAATAAAATGCTCAAATATAAAAACTATGTAGTATGTGAAAGTTTAGAGGAGGCTTATAAGCTTAACCAAAATAAAAATAACTCTATTGTTGCTGGAAATGCCTTTTTAAAGATGAAGAATTCTATGAGAAACACATTAATTGATTTATCTAATTTAGGATTATCTTATATAGTAGAGGATGAATCAGAATTTAGAATTGGTGCTATGACAAGTCTAAGAGATTTACAACTAAATCAAGCAATTAATGAATTTACTAATTATGCAATTGATGATGCTTTAAAATGTATAGTAGGCGTTCAATTTCGTAATTGTGCAACAGTTGGTGGTTCTATATGGGGACGTTTTGGCTTTTCAGATGTTTTAACCATCTTTTTAGTTTTAGATTCATATGTAAGACTATATAAGGGTGGTGTCGTTTCGTTAAAGGATTTTGTTGATATGAAATATGATAGAGATATATTAATAGAAATCATTGTTAAAAAGAATAAGGCCAAAGTAGCATATGAATATTTTAGAAATCAAGCTACTGATTTTCCAGTTTTAACTTGTGCTATGAGTTTATGTGATAATAATCTAAATATTGCTGTAGGAGCTAGGCCTATGAAGGCTATGCTAGTTTCAACCAAATATGATGACCAAAATATAAGTAAGAGTCTAGATAAATTTGTTTTTTCAAGCAATATGCGGGCATCTAAAAATTATCGCTATGAATTATGTAAGGTCTTAATTAGTAGATGCTTAAAGAAAATAAAGGGTGAAAACTATGAAAATTAAACTATGGATAAATGAGAAGCTTTATGAAGATGATGTAAAAGTTGATATGCCATTATTAGAATATTTACGCTCTAAAGGATGTTATAGTGTAAAAAGAGGCTGTGAGACTTCAAGTTGTGGGCTTTGTACAGTTTGGCTTGAAAAAAAACCAATATTATCATGTACCTATCCTTTAATAAGATGTAATAATAAACATATAACGACTTTAGAAGGATTACAGGATAAGGCTAAGGAGTTTGGAGAGTTTTTAGCTGATGAGGGAGCAGATCAATGTGGTTTTTGTAACACCGGCTTTATAATGAATGTTTTAGCTATGGTAGAGGAATTAGAAAATCCTCAAGAAGAAATTAGAGCTTACCTTCAAGGCAATTTATGCCGTTGTACAGGATATATGGGCCAAATACGAGCCATTAAGAAATTTTTAGAATATAAGAAAGGGAGCCTTAAAATATGAAATATGTTAATAAGGGGATTAGAAAAAAGGATTCAATGTCTTTAGTAACAGGCAAACCTGTCTATACTGATGACTTAGTTATGAAGGATGCTCTTATAATAAAGCTTTTAAGAAGCCCTTATGCACATGCTATTATTACTGATATTAATATAGAAATTGCTTTAAAGGTTCCTCAGGTTGTTGCTATTTATACATATAAGGATGTTCCCAATAATCGTTTTACAATGGCTGGACAAACCTATCCAGAGCCAAGTCCTTATGATAGATTGATTTTAGATAAGCATTTAAGATATGTAGGTGATGCTGTTGCAATAGTAGCAGCTGAAAGTGAAGATGCTGTTGATAAGGCTTTAAAATTAATTAAAGTAAAATATGAAATACTTACACCGCTTTTAGATTTTACTAAGGCTTTGGATAATGAAATTATTATTCATCCAGAGGATAATTGGAAAGCCTTATGTGAGGTTGGAGCTGATAATCATAGAAATTTATGTGCTAGTGATTCTACTAGTGAAGGTGATATAGCCAAGGCCTTTAATGAAAGTGATGTCATCCTAACAAGAACTTACCATACTAAGGCTAATCAGCAGGCCACTATGGAAACATTTAGAGCCTTTGCATATAAGGACATTTATGGAAGGCTAAATGTAGTATCATCTACCCAAGTTACATTCCATGTTAGAAGAATTTTATCGAATGCTCTTGGAATACCAAAAGCTCAAATCAATGTCATTAAGCCCAGAATTGGTGGTGGCTTTGGCTCTAAGCAAACAGCAGTTTGTGAGGTATATCCAGCCTTTGTTACTTTAATGACAGGTCGACCTAGCAAAATTGTTTTCTCTAGAGAAGAAAATCAAATTGCCTCATCGCCACGTCATGAGATGCAGATAACTATCAAAATTGGTGCTACTAAAGACGGTCATATTAAGGCTATTGACCTATATACACTATCTAATACGGGTGCTTATGGTGAGCATGGTCCAACTACCGTAGGCTTATCTGGACATAAATCAATACCATTATATAGTAAAATAGAGGCTTTTAAATTCTCATATGATGTTGTTTATACCAATGTAATGTCAGCTGGGGCTTATCGTGGCTATGGTGCAACTCAAGGTATCTTTGCCTTGGAGTCCATAATTGATGAATTAGCAGCAAAATTAAATATTAATCCAATCGTGTTAAGACAAATTAATATGACATCTCAGGGGGATGTAATGAAGGCTTATTATAATGAAACAGCCAATAGTTGTGCCCTAGATAAATGCTTAAATAAATGTATAGAAATGATGGATTGGAATAGCAAATACCCTAGAGTTGTTATAAATAATCATAAGGTTAGAGGCGTAGGCTGTGCTTTAGCTATGCAGGGCTCATCCATTTCTAATGTCGATGTGGCTTCAGTAGCCATTAAGGTAAATGATGATGGCTTTTATAGCTTAATGATTGGTGCCTCTGATATGGGTACAGGCTGTGATACTATATTAGCACAAATGGCGGCAGATTGTCTGTTATGTGATGTTGATGATATTGTAGTTTATGGTGTTAATACAGATACATCTCCATATGATTCTGGTTCATATGCCTCTTCAACAACCTATTTAACAGGTATGGCAGTAGTTAAAACATGTCAAAAGCTTATTAAGCAAATTAAAGATTACGCTGCTATAATACTAAATGCAAATTTAGATGATTTAGATTTTAATGGTAGGATTATAAAAGATTTAAAATCTAACAACTTTATCACATTAAAGGATTTAGCCAATATGGCAATGTGCAATAATAACAATTCCTTATATGCTTGTGAAAGTCATTCTTCCAAGGTATCACCACCACCATTTATGGTTGGTATGGCAGAGGTAGAGGTTGATTTAGAAACTGGTAAAATTGATTTGATTAATTATAAGGCAGTAGTAGATTGTGGTACTGTTATTAATCCTAATTTAGCTAGAATTCAAACTGAAGGAGGAATAGTACAAGGAATTGGAATGGCTTTATTTGAAGATGTTTTATATACTAAGGATGGTAAGGTTAAAACTAATTCTTTTATGCAGTATAAAATTCCTACAAGACAGGATATAGGTCAAATTGAGGTTGATTTTGAAAGCTCATACGAACCTACAGGACCATTTGGGGCAAAATCTATTGGAGAGATAGTAATTAACACACCATCTCCAGCTATTGCCAATGCCATTTATAATGCTTGCAATGTTAGAATAAGAGAGCTTCCTATTACTCCTGAAAAGGTCTTTATGGAGTTAAAAAAGGCAAATGAATAAAATAAGTATTATAATTCTTGCCTCAGGTAGTTCGAAAAGGTTTAATGGTAATAAGCTATTATATCCTATAAACGGTAAGCCAATGATTGAGTGGTCATTAATAAATGCCACTTTGTTAAAGAAAAGGCTTTCGATTATTGACGAGGTTGTGGTAGTTTCTAAATATGATGAAATTTTAAAACTAACTCAAAATTATAATTTAAAATACATCAATAATTTTAATAGTAATGAAGGTATTACAGCTTCAATTCATTTAGGAGTTTTACATTCTAAAAATCATAATGACTTTATGTTTATGGTTGGTGATGAGCCATATTTAAGGTTTGAAACATTACTTAATTTTATAAATGGTTATTTAAAAAGTAATCTACCTTTAGGATGTTTATGTGATGAAGATTTAAATACCTCTAATCCCTGTATTTTTAGCTATGACTATAAAGATGATTTACTTAAGCTTAGTTCTGATCGGGGAGGAAAAACTATCATATTAAAAAATATGGATAAGGTTTATTTACATAAAACGCCAAAAAATGAGCTTATAGATATAGATTATTTAATTAAATAGAGTTATAATCAATTGAAAAATAAGGGGTATAATTATGAAGGAAATAGAAATTGAAATTCAAAAAAGAGGCAAAATTTTACCTGGTAATGTGTTAAAGGTTAATTCTTTTTTAAATCATCAACTAGATCCTGTCTTTTTAGATAAAATGGCAGATCAGTGGTACAATCTTTTTAAAAATGATAATGTAACAAAAATAATTACTATTGAAGCATCTGGTATAGCTTTAGCGGTGTTAACAGGACTAAAGTTTAAGGTGCCTGTCATTTTTGCTAAAAAAAGTGAATCTTCTAATATTGGTAAAACCTATAAATCATTAATATATTCTTATACAAGACATCAATCATTTGTTATAAATATTGAAAAAGAATTTTTAACTAGTGATGATAGAGTCTTAATTATAGATGATTTTTTAGCCAACGGGAGTGCCACCTTAGGTATGATTGATATTATAAATCAAGCTAATGCCCATTTAGTAGGTGTTGGTATTGCCATTGAAAAGGGATTTCAAGAGGGTGGAAAAATCTTAAGAGACAAGAAAATAAGAGTTGAGTCTTTAGCAATTATAGATTCTATGGATGATGAGGCTAAAAAAATTCATTTTAAAGAAATGGAAAAAGTAGTGGATTAGATTTTCTAATGCACTACTTTTTATTAATAGAATATTTTTATAAAATTTGTTATAATCTCAATAAGAGGTAGAAAATATGGATAAAGAAATGATATTAAAAAGCCATTTAGCTATATGGGATAAATTAACCCAAGAAGAAAGAAAAATGATTATTGATGGGTCAGTAATTAATAAATTTGAAAAATCAACTATGGTTTATAAAAATGAGAGTAATTGCAAGGGAATAATGATAATTTTATCAGGTCAGTTAAGAGTTTATTTAATGTCTGATGAAGGTAGAGAGGTTACATTATATCGTATTAATAAAAATGAAATGTGTATTTTATCGGCATCATGCTTGATGGATTCTATTATTTTTGATGTCTATATTGATGCTGTTGATAATACTGAGGTTTTATTAATACCATCAGCATTGCTACATAAAATCATAGCTAAAAACATCTACTTTGAATTATATCTTCAAAAAAAGGCAAATGAAAGATTTTCAGATGTTATGTGGACTATTCAGCAAATATTATTTACTAAGATAGATAAAAGAATTGCAATTTTTTTATGGGATGAAATGATTAAAGCTAACTCTAATGTTTTACAATACACTCAAGAAGAAATAGCTAAATATATAGGTAGTGCTAGAGAGGTTGTCAGTAGAATTTTAAAATATTTCATAGAGGACGGAATTGTAAAGGTTGCTCGTGGTAAGATAGAAATTATTGATAAAAATAAATTAAAAAAGCTTATATAAATAGTTAAGCAAAAGATAAAAAAACATTTTAGTTAAATCCTAAAATGTTTTTTTATACGTTAATTTTGATTGGTCACAGATTGATTAGCAAATTTGATTTTAGAAAACAAAATTACAAACAATATTAAATGACATGAAGCAGTTATAATCCAAGAAATTGGATAGGAGATGGCAAGTCCAGAAATATTGTGATATTTATCAATTGGAAAAACAGTATAAATCCAAATGATTCTAAATCCACAAGCGCCTAGTAGGGAGATAATTGTAGGTAATATAGAATAGCCTATACCTCTTAAAGCAAAAGCAAAGGTATCCATAAATCCACATAAAAAATATGTACAAGCTATAATTATTAATCTTTGCTTTCCAGCCTCTATTGATGCACTATCTCTAACATACAATTTTAATAGAGGATCTTGAAGAAGAAGAATTAGTGCTCCAACTATAAAATTCATTAACATTACCAAGATGATGGCATATAGGATGGATTTCTGAATGTTTTTCTTTTTTTGAGCCCCATAATTAGCTGAAACAAAGGCAACTGATGCTTGGGCAACAGAATTCATAGCGGTATAAATAAAGCCTTCTAGTGATGATGATGCCCCATTACCACCGACAACAGCTGTTCCTAAAGAATTTATGCTTGATTGAATTAAGACGTTAGATAAAGAAAATATAGCTCCTTGTAAACCAGCTGGTAATCCAACTCTAGCTATTAATAGTGCTTCTTTAGGATGAAAACGTAGTTCCCTGAATTTGAAATGAATAAAGCCATCATTTTTACAAAGGCATAGGACAATAAGAAATGCAGAAACAGCCTGTGAAATGATTGTCGCAATAGCAACTCCTTTAACATCTAGCTTGAAGACAATTACGAAAAACAAATTTAGTAATATATTGAATATTCCAGCTATCATTAGAAAATAGAATGGTCGTTTGGTATCCCCTAATGCTCTTAAAATGGAGGCTCCAAAATTATATATCATTGAAAATGGGATGCCAATAAAATATATCATAAGATAGCTTGTAGAAAGATTTATAATATCATTTGGAGTATCCATCCAAATTAAAAAAAATTTAGAACAGCAAAAGCCGAAAATACCAATTATTAATCCAAAGATAACTGATAAAATCATTTAGGTATAAGCTATTCTTTGGGCAGCTTCTTTATTTTTCTCACCATAGTATCTTGACATTAATACATTAGCTCCAACAGATAATCCTAAAAATAATTGAACTATTAAGTTTATCAGTGAATTTGTTGCAGATATAGCAGCTACTGAATGTTGAGAACCAAAAAGACCACAAACAATCAAATCACAAGCGTTATATAAAAGTTGAAGTATACCAGATAATGCTAGAGGTATAGAGAAAAATAATAGCTTTTTAAATAAATTTCCTTCTGTCATTACCATTTCATTTTTTGCCATAATAACCACCTTTTCCTTTCTAAAATAAAAAAATAAGGCTTAAAGCCTTACTCGTTTTCAGGTTTTAATTTTTGTAAGAGTTTTAGAGCTCCATCAAATAATACAGCACCTATTCCATTACCTAAAATCATTAATAATAAAAAGCCTAAAGCCTTTAGATTAAAAAAACCTGCAAATGTATAATATGCAACATTAGCAATACAATGTTCATATCCTGATAGAATAAATATTGATACTGCTATAAAGCAAAAAATGACTTTACCTAAAACGTATTCGCATTTTTGATGCTCCTTAACAGCAAAATAAATCATTACACCACATAAACATGAAAGTATTAAAATAGAATACCAAGAATCGTTTTGCTTAATTTCAATTAGCTTCATAGCTTCGCTTTGTAGGTTGTCGCCGATTCTCGTTATTTTTATAATACTTGCCAAAATAATTGCTCCAGCAATATTTCCTAATATGCCAACGATTAATTGTAGTATGTATTTTGGCTTATTATCTAATAAATTGCCAACCTTACCAGTATATAAGAATAAGTTGAAATGGACTATTCCAAATAACCCTAGTCCGAATAGTAAAGAACCTACGATTTTATTTATTTGTACTACTGATAAATATACACAAACACCAATGGTTATACAAAAACCTGATAGTAGTGCACTTAAGAAAATATAAGCATATTTTTTCATATATACCCCTCAAAATACGAAATCCTTTAAAATTATACTACTATGGTTATATAGAGTAAAGAAAAAAATAATTTTTTTGACAAAATTTTAAAAAACTTGTGATATTATAAAAATATGTGTTTATTGGGGTGATAGTTATGACAGAAGAGGTATTAAAATTAGAAGATATTGTAAGCAAAATGCAAGATTTTATTAATAACCTTTATTCTATTAATAAAACAATGTCTAGAGAGGTTGTTTTTGCAGCAATGATTGTCAAAAAGACTATCGATATATTAAAAACAGCTGAGTTTACACTAAAAAAATATATTATTAGTGTCCAAATTTCCTTATTGAGATTGTTGTGTGATAACTGTTTAGCTATTCAGGCAGCTTTAGAAATCGGACTACCTCATATGATGGATATTATAATTAATAATCAAAGGGTTAACAATATTGAGGTGTTTGAATCTCAAAATATGACTGATGGATATTTGAAAAAATTAGTTGCTAAAGAATATAAGGGCTTTGATAAGCTTTATAATTTTGCTTGTGAGGGCGTTCATTTTTCTAAACAAGCCCTAAGCGGTGCTTTTAAGGATGAAGGCGGGAAAATTAGTATGAATATAGAGGTTGGAAATAAAGAATTAAAAGATGAGCTTATTGCAAATAATAATCAAATGATAGTTCTTTGTAAAGTTATTATGGATATGCTTAAAAGACTGTGCAATAAAAAAGGAAATTGATTAAAAATTATCAATTTCCTTTCAGGCTGTTGACAAAATAATTTTGTCGATAGCCTTTTTTGTTTGTCTAAAGTTATACAGTGGAAAAGTTTTTCTAGTTAGTAAATACTAAAAATGGTATAATTGTATTAAAGAAATGAGTGATAATTATGATTACAAATAATGATAATAAAAGACCAAAATCAGTTATGCAATTTGTAGATATGGAAATGTTAGTGCCACAAGATCATTTAGTTAGACTAGTAGATAAAACTATTGATTTTGAATTTATAAGAGATAAAGTAGTGAGCATAAAAGATTCCCATGTATAATATAGAAAGATTTAGACCGCTTCCATATTTTTCTATATTCTATAAGTAAAAATAAAAGATTTAGAATTTAATA
>ERZ1643246.1626-NODE-1626-length-23859-cov-5.736473_pt1 | contig 23859 bp, 29 predicted proteins | sample MGYA00579265_ERZ1643246 | MGnify/ENA primary metagenome ERZ1643246 (study PRJEB29033, sample SAMEA4952261) | chicken gut metagenome | biome: Broiler Chicken; feature: Gastrointestinal Tract; material: Caecum | place: Ireland | collected 2018 | study: Broiler...
CTTGATATTTTCTTTCATTATCTGAATATTTATTTAAAAGTTCTTTTTTCTCATTTTCATCTTTGCACCAATAATTAATATATAGCATTCCTAGAAGTGCTAGTGCATATTTATTTATATTTTGTTCTTTTAGTGGAACTGTATTATTTAGGCTAAATACATATGTTTTATCACTATTTTCTTTAAAAAATTCTACTAATTTTACTGGTACTTTTTCAATATTTTCTTGTTCCATATTATTTAATATTTCTAAAACTTGTTTATATGCAATTTTTTCTTCATTAGTTAATTTATATTTCATTTCTATTTTCTCCTATATCTTGAGATGTTTTGTCAAATTCATTTTCTTTTTCTATATTCTCTATTAATAGTTCTTTTGTCTCCTTTGTAGCTTTTTCAACTTCTGATAATGTCAGTTCAGATGTTGCATCTTTTATCTCTTCTAATTTTACTTCTCTAAATCCTTCTTTACTCTTTTCTTCTTTTCTTAATATTTCTTCATCTAATTTTAATATGCTTATTATTTTCTTCTTATATTCTGGTGATATATTTTTACATACAGAATTAATAAGTCTTGCTGCTCTTACTGGGTCTACTTCACCATTTTGTATACGTTCAAATAGCTTAATATGTCTTTGCAATTGTTTATCTCTTTTTAGTAAATCTTCTAAATTTACACTACCCATATTACTTACTCCATCTAAATTATTACTTTCATTTCCAATTAATCCTTTAATTTTTTTACTTTCATCACTAAAATCTTTAATTGCACTAGTAGCTGATATATCAATTAATACATCTTTAGCAGCCTCTAACCCTTCTTTTTCAAATTCTTTTGTATTATTTACTATATATTCTATAACATCATAGTTATTTCTACATGCAACTTCAATAAATAGTTTATTATTTTTTAAATCATCTGATACATATTTTAAAATCTCTGCATTTGATATAATTGCTACTTGCATAAACACCTTATCATTAAGTAAACTTTTATCTTGCATTATTAGAGTTTCTATACTATGGTTTTGAATAAGATATCTTGTAATTTCTTCATTATTTTTCTTATATAAGCTTATTACAAAGTTATCATCTTTTTCTAATTCAGGAGACATATATTTTAACACTTCTGGATTAATAGTTGCAGAATCTAATATGAAATCTTTATCTTCACTTAAAGGTGTATGATTTATAAGTTCTGGTTCTTTTCTAATTACTTCAAATGCTAAGCTAGTATTTGATTGAAGATTTCTACCTAATATCTTAAATACCAAATATGTATTAAATTTATTCTTTACAGCATATAGTATAGGCATCATCACATCTTTGTTTTCTCTATCTTCATAACTTAATAAGTTTTTTAAAGATAAGTAATCTTGCCTTTGAACTGCTTCTATTACTTTTTGTGAGTAAATTTTTGTTTTACTTAAATCTTCTATTGAAATATCTTTTACATTTCCTATTCCTATATTTGACATATTAATCACCTTACTTTTCAATATTATATATTATTTTGCTTTTATTATCAATTATTTTTTGTATATTTCCTTATTTCATTACATAGTAATTCTTCTTTTATATCATCAGTACGTTTTTGTTTTATACTTAACAAACTAAAAAGTTTGTCTAGCTTATCTGATTTTATATTTATGTAATTATCCTTAAATTTTATTTTGAAAAATATGCCTAGATTAAAAATTTCTTGAACACAAATAAAACATGAATTATCTTCGTATAAATAATTATTTTCTGTAAAAGTAAGTAATTTACTATATCCCAGTAGATTTAAAAATTCTTCCACAAGTTCGATTGATTGATTTCTTAATGCTAATATTTTTTTATTTATATTTTTAGTTTCTTTATTCTTACTACAAATTATATATTTACACTTTTCATCAATACTTCTAATTATTAAAAAATTAGAAATTTTATCATCTATTATTCCAAATTCACCTGTATCAATATTATACATATATATATATCATTTTTCTTAAATTGCTTTATAAGATTAAAATTATTTTCCTTTAATATTGTTTTTACCTTTGTAATAGAATTATTTAGTCCATAAGTAATTAATTCTAGCTCATTTTCTATATTTATTTGCTTACTTCTTTTTTCTTTTAAATATGTAGTCATCTTTTGTTCTAATAAACTAAAATCACATGATATTCGCATATAAAATTCCATCTTTGAAATAACAACCATTTGATATATTTTCTTAGCTTTTGAATAGATTTTATTCTTGTTTTTATTAATAAATGCATTCTCTGCATTAAGTAAATCTCTATATTTATCTCCTTGACTATCAAAATCTAATAAATTTATTTCACTTTTGGGTACAGGTATCATTTCTGAAAACCTAATTATTGAAATATTTTTCCCCTTCCTATCTTTTATCCTTAAATAGCTACTATTTTCTTTATATTTATTATAATTAGGCTTATATGAATACAATGGAGCAAAATAAAAAAATTTTTCAATTTTTAATACAATTCCTATATATGGTCTTTTTTTGTTGCTTATTCCAACTTACATGTGTATCAAATTGACTTAAATAGTTTATATACTGTTCTTTTACAATATAAAATTTTAGGTGTTCTGTTTTTTTCAAAATTTTCTCCTTTACACAAAAACGGGGTGTTTGCACACCCCATTTTAAATCACCCTACTTAAGGCAAGGGTTCTCCTAATGTAAATCACCCTACTTAAGGCAAGGGCTTTCCTAATAGCAATAATCAAATTGCTATTAATAGTATATTCATTATAGTTTAATTTTATGATTTTGTCAAGTGTTTTTTGTTATATTTTGGAATTTTTAGTATAATTTTATTTATAGCATATTTTCTTAGCCTTATTTAATAAATCTTCCACATACTTACTTTTTATTTCTTTATACTTTTTTCTATCTTTTATTCCATCTTCTATAATTTTTTGTTTAAAATTAGAATATTCTTTTGCTTCTTTTTTATTATTTAATAAATATTCTTCAAGAATTAAAAAATCATTATACTTGTTAGTACCTAATATAGTCAAATGAATATGTATATCTCCAGAACTTGTTTCCTTTTTGGTAGATGAGAAAAACTGATATTCTTTTTCTTTTGTTTTATTACTACAAAAATACCCTTTAGAAATAAGAATATCTTTTATTTTTTCATATTCATCTATATTTTTTGCACCTATAAGAATATCTATTATATTTTTTCCAAACATATCAGGAATTACAGTTGAACCAATATGATTAATAGTATTAGATTTACCTATTTTTCTTACTAATTCATTCTTTATTTTATTATATATTATTTTATTTTCTTTAAAATTCTGCCTAACTATTTTTATCATTTACTACACCTAATTTCTTTTATAGCTTGTGGCAAAAATTCAATTGTATCTGATGCTTTCATTGAAATATCTGTATATTTTTCTTCTGCAAGTTCTCCAGCAAGTCCTGCTATATATGCTGAACTCGCTATAAGTTTAGCAGAAACTTCATGGCTTCCCAAAAATCCAAGAATAATTCCAGAAAGTACATCTCCGCTTCCAGCAGTAGCCATACCAGCACCACCTTTTTTTACTAAATAAGTAACATTCCCATCAGTAACAATAGTAGTATGACCTTTTAATAATAAAATTACATTATACTTTTTTGCAAACTCTTTAGCAATTTTTTCTTTTTTCTCTTTTATCTTTTCTATAGGAACTTTTGTAAGCCTTTCAAACTCTTTAAGATGTGGAGTAAGTATAACTTTACATTTTGTTTTATTTAAAATATCTAAATTCATTTCAGACAACGTATTTAAACCATCTGCATCAATTAAAATAGGGAAACTATAATTATCAAGTATATATTTTAATATTTTTATATTATCATCACCTGTTCCCCACCCCATACCAATTGCTAGAGCATCAATTTTTCTTAAAGCTTCTTTTAGTTCAGATTCATTAAATATCATATGAGAATCTTTATCACTAATTTCAAATACAGTCTGTTCTAATAATAAAGGAACAATTAAATTAGTTATAGACCTAGGAATAATTATTCTAGTTACACCAGAACCTGCTCTTATAGAGGTCAAGCTTAAACTCGCAAGCTTTACTGCACCTGTATAATTTATATAGCCACCTAAAATGGCTACATATCCAAAATCACCTTTATTACTATTTTCTTTTCTATATCCTACAAACTCCTTAGCCATATTTTCATTAAATAATACTACATCATTTTCCATAAATACTTCCTTAAACTTAAAATTTATATTTTTTCAAATACTTTTCAAACTCATTTTTACTAAGAGGTTTAGAAAAATAATACCCTTGTATTATATCACAATTATTTAACTTTAAATACTCTAATTGAAATTTATTTTCAACACCTTCTGCTACAGTTTTAATATTTAATTCTTTAGACATTTTTAGAATATATTTAATCAAATCTATTTTTTTATCTTCATTTTCTATATTGTCAATAAAAGATTTATCAATTTTAATTGTATCAATAGGAAGATGTTCTAGCATATTAAGAGATGAATAACCTGTACCAAAATCATCTAAAGATATTTGAAAATTCTCTTTTTTTATACTATTCATAACATCCATTAAATTAATATTCTTATCAGATGATGCACTTTCAGTAATTTCTAGTTCAATACTGCTTTTATCAATGTTATATTTATTGCATATATAAACATAATCATCAATAAAATTAGGATTATCAAAATGTTCCTTTGATACATTTATAGAAATTTTAGGACAAATTTTAAATTCATTTTTCCAATCTCTCAGATCAATACATACATGTTCAAATATATAAAGGTCTAACTTAAGTATAAAACGATTTTTTTCAAATAAAGGAATAAACTCTCCTGGCGGTATAATTTTATTATTTCTATTCCATCTAACTAAAGCCTCTGCTAAAACTTCTTTTTTATTACTTAAATTTATTTTAGGTTGATAATAAATAAAGAATTCATCATTTTTTAGAGCCTCTTCCATAATCTCTTCTATTTCATGTTCTTTAATAATTTTTTCCTCAGTTTTTCTATCAAAAATATTATATTTAGCATTAAAATTTCCTATAATCTCATCATGTGCAATTGTCGCTTTATCAATAGCCTCTAAAATATCATCTTTTTTATTACACCTATATATGCCAATTACAGGAGAAAGATTGTATGAAATATTATTTAAAGTAATTAGAGAAAGTTTGTCAAAGAGTTTTTTAGCCACTTTTTCTATGTTATTATCTTGAAGTTCAATCAAGATACCAAAAATATCATTTGAAAATCTGCAAACAATACTATTTTCATATTTATTAAGAACCTCTTTTAAATCTATAGAAATCTGTATTAACACATTATTTCCTACCACATATCCATATTTTTGATTAAATGATCTAAACTTCTCAATATCCATTATCAAAACAAAAACATTATCAGCATAAGATTTATTTATAACGTCTTGACCATTTTTAAGAAAAAAATAATAATTTCCTAATTTTGTAATAGGGTCTATATATGCTAAATCATACAGCTTTTGCTTTTTATTAATATTTGATATTATTATATAACTAGAAATACATAAAATTAGTAAAATAATTATTATTGCAACTACAAATATAGATTTAATAACTCCATTTAGTTCTTCTATTACAATACTTCCAGGTGTAATAATAACTAAAACCCAATCATTTATATTTAAATGATTGCATGAGATAAATATGTCATGTCCATCTATTTTTACAATAAATTGATTTTTAGTCTCATTTTTATTTACAATACTACTTTTTATTTCATCTAATTTTCCTTTATTTATACCAATATTCTCACTCATATTATCTTTTAAAAGATTGTATATATTCTTAGTATTATCATTTGTATCTGAACTTGCAATTACATCTAAAGAGCTATCTGCAATATATTCATAACCTCTTCCTCCATATATAGACCTAGAAAATAGCCTTTCATACTGCTTTGTTTCAACTATAAGCATAATAACTATATCTTCATTATTAATATTAATTTTTTTAGAATAAATATTAATCTCATTTTCATCTATCTTACTCTTTCTATTCCCAGAAACTTGAGACATATCCTCTCCAAAAAAATATTCCACATCGCTTAATAAACTAAGTTCTTTTCCATCATTAGTAAAAGCATCGCCGTTTTTATATAGTATAGCCATTCTAGCAAAATTCCCTTTACCTTCATTTTGATTATATATATTAAACATATCATTTTTACTAGTTATATTTTTAAAACTAATTTCATTGCAAATACTTTCTAGAATTCTCACATCTTCTTCAATCTTATTTTCAATTTTAGCAGCATCCTGTTTCGTTAATTCACCTAAATTTTTTAATGTATTTTCATGTATTAAGTTTTGTATATATTGCATGTATATTATTGCAATACTAGAAGAAACTATAAGAATAAGAAATAATATAGCTAGTGTAAATACATATTTATTTTTTAGTTTATTATTTATATTTATTTTTTTACTATTTTTCATTTTATTTCCTTTTAATCAGATTAATATTTATTAATATTTATTTTATATTTATTTTTAAATTATACTTACTCAATAAATATTATTTACTAATTTAACATTTTTATGTCATTTTCAAAAAATGCTAGACTTTTTTTTATTTATATATTATTATATAGTTATTGTTATTTAGTATTAGGAGGATATTCATATGTCAAATATAAAGAAAATTTTTATAACAATTTTAGTAATCTTAAGTTGTTCAAGTTTTGTTTTAGCATCAAATGTTAATATGAACCTTGCAAATGAAAATACAACTGCAACTGGAAATGAAGCAAGCCAAAATGGAACATCAGAAAATATAGCTTCAAATACTTCAAACTCTGGTAATCAAGCTTCATCTGCTACGACTAATACAACTGGAAATATAGTTGCTAATATTCAAAGTGTTAATAATATAAATGAAGCTAATAGTGCTTCTCTAGAAATAAATCAAATATTAAATATTTTCTTAATTGCTATAGGACTTATTTTAATACTTCTTGCAGTTGCAATATTAATTAGGTTAAAAAGATAAAATAAACCATTGGGGACGGTCCTTTTTGGTTGAAAAATGTTATAAATAAAAAAATACAAGTTTACATTTTTAAGATGAACTTGTATTTTTTATTCATTTAATAGACATTATAAGATATAACTCAACCAAAAAGGACCGTCCCTCTTGGTCGATTACCTAGACATTTCCTTTACATATCTCTCAATATTTCTTTGAGCGTCTTTTTTCTTTAAATCTTCTCTTTTATCATATAACTTTTTACCTTTTCCGAATACCTATTTCTAGTTTTACATAATTTCCTTTAAAGTACATTCTGGTTGGTACTAAGCTATATCCTTTTGTTGATACTATTCCTACTAATTTATGTATTTCTGATTTTTTGAGTAAAAGTTTTTTTGGTCTTAACGGATCTTTATTATATATATTTCCATGTTCATATGGACTTATGTTTAGGCCATATACAAATACTTCTCTGTTTTTTTCTATTATTGCGTAACTATCTTTTAAGTTTACTTTACCCTTTCTTATAGATTTTATTTCTGTACCAAATAATACTATTCCCGCTTCTACTTTATCTATTATATCGTAATTATGATATGCATTAGGATTTTTGGCAATTAAGCCCTCTTCATTTTTTGATTTCATTTTTGCTCCTTTATATTTTTTCATTCTACATTATACATTGTTTGCATTTATGTTATTATTGTCATTACCATTCACATCATTATTTTCTGAGTTTTCTACTAAATTGAAATATGATTTTATTCCATTATATATACCTTCTACTATTTTATCCTGATATTCTGATGAAATTAATCTTTTTTCTTTCCTCAGTACTTGATAAAAATCCAGTTTCTACTAAGCAAGATGGCATTAATGTGTTTTTAGTTACAATTAATCCTTCGCTTTCTTTTATTCCTAAATCATTTGCATTTGTTGCTTCTATTATATTTTCTTGTATATTCTTAGCAAGTATCTTACTTTGTGTATCTTTTTCTGGATTATACCATGTTTCAATTCCACTTGTAACAACATCATTTTCTAAAGCATTTTGATGTATGCTTATAAATATATCTGCATCTTCTCTATTTGCAATTCTTGCTCTTTCATTTAAATATACATTAACATCTTCTGTTCTAGTCATTATTACCTTGCTATATTCTTTTTCTAGTTTTTCTTGTAATTTTTCTGCTATTTGCAAACATATTGTTTTTTCATATATATTATTAAAAATACAACCTGGTTCTTCTTCTCCACCATGTCCTGCATCTATTACTATACATTTATCTATTTTGTCTGCTGAATTATAGTTTACTGTTTCTGCTGTTTTTTTGTCTGATTTTATTCCATTATATATGCCTATAACTACAGCTACAATTAAGCAAATAAAGAATATAAGTTTTATTTTATTAATTTTTTGTTTTCTTATTAATCTTTTAGATTTTCTTTTTTTCATTAGACTTTTCTCCTAGTAATATATAACTTTTAATGATATGCTTTTATTTTCTATTTAGTTATATTATTTTCCAATTGCAATTTTTTATACTCTATATCATTTATATCCTAAATGTCAAGAAAAAATTGTCATATAGAATATTTTTCTTTATTATTTATTTTCTAAATTACTCCAAAATTCTTTCATTTTTTTATATAGGCCTTCCGGATTTTCTATATTAACAACATGTCCTACATTTTCTATTAATACAATTTTGCTATTTTTTATATTTTCTTTTAATAGTCTCACACTCTTTATATTTGCTTTATCTTTTTCTCCGCATATTATACATGTATCACATTTTATTTTACTAAGTTTTTTTATATAATCTAGGTTTTCCATAGATTTAGTTAAGCTTAAAAGTTGTTTTTTTGAGCATCCTATTTGTTTAAAGCTTTTTTCTGGCATGAATTTAAATACTATATTTTGAAATTTTAGTAACATTTTAGGTATTTTAAAAGGCACGCCTATTATGACTATTGATAATACTTTTTCTGGATAATCTGTAGCATAGTTTAATGCCAATATACCTCCTAATGATATTCCTACTAAATTAATTTTTCCTTCTAAACTATTTAAATATTTACAAAAAGCAGTATACACATTATCATATATGCATTCTTTATTTTTAATAAGCTTAAATAAATTAGGTTCTACTGTTTTTATTTTATCTTCATAACAACTATTCTTTATACTTTTCCAAGATGATTCATTTTGCCCTAATCCATGAACTAATACTGTTATATCTTTCATATTTATTTTTTCCTTAATATATATCTATTTTAGTATAACATAATTATTTTCAACTTTATATATTTATTTAATATTTTTTAATTTAAAGATAGAAAAATGAACAATAAGGCTATTTACCCTATTGTTCACATATTTATATTAAAACTATACTTTTATATAATTAAGGGGAGTTAAAAGTATAGGTTTAAACTTAATTTACCTAAGTAAGAATATTCTTCATATTCTTTACTTCCGCTCTAAGATAATTTTGTCTGCTTCTTCTTTTGTTATATACTCATATTCTACCATCTTATCTAATACTTGCTTTTGCCTTTGTTTTGCTAAACTTAAATTTTTAGTTGGTGCATATACAGATGGTGCATTTGGTATTCCTGCAAGCATTACTGCTTCATAGTCTGAAAGTTCTGATATATCTTTATTAAAATACCCTTTTGCTGCTTCTTTTGGTGTGTTATATCCATCTCCAAAGTAACTAGTATTTAAATAAAGTTCTAATATTTCATCTTTCTCATAATTATCCTCTATTGTAAATGCCATAAATACTTCTGCAACTTTTCTTTTTAATTCTTTTTCTTGAGTAAAATATATATTTTTAGCAAGTTGCTGTGTTATTGTACTTCCACCTTCTACAAAGCTAAGTGCTTTTATGTCATTAAATATTGCCCTTCCAATTGCTATAATATCTATTCCGTCATGGTTATAAAATCTATGGTCTTCAACTGCAATTACGGCTTTTTTATATATTTCTGGCATTTCGTCTAGTTTTGTGTAATTTTCCTTATTTCTTATTTCCTCTACCTTTTCACTTAAAGGAACTTCTTGAATTGCTTCTTGATACATACTAAAACCAGTTCCTATAAGTATCAGACCAAAGCTTATTAAGATTACTAGAATAATTATTAGTACTTTTATTATTACTTTTTTCATTTCATTTTTCTCCTAAATATATGTTAGCAAAACTAAATGACTTTTAAGTGACTTTTTTCTTAATATTTTATTAATTATCTTCTTTTACTATATTTTTACTTCCATAATATGTTGCAATAAAGTAACTGCCATAAATTATAACAAAGAAAATTGCTGTAAGTACTACTGATAAGAATATATCTTGTTTTCCAAATACTGCAAGTATTATACTTGTTACTTTTAGTCCAAATATAGAGTGAATAATTGCGACTAGAAGCGGCAATATAAAGAAAATACCTATTTGCTTTAATAATGCTTTATTTATCATTTTTTCATCTGCACCTATTCTTCTTAGTACTTTATATCTTTCTTTATTATCAGAACTATCTGAAAGTTCTTTTAGTGCAAGTATTGCTGCACTAGATATTAAGAATATAATTCCCAGATATAGCCCAATAAATGTTACTGTAGCTGAAAGTCCTACACTTGCTTCATAGTTAGTTATTTTTGTAAATGCTGACATATTTCCAAATACTGCTGTATTTACTGTATCATTTTCACTTGACACTTCTACTAACTTGTCTTCTATTTTTTGCTTTTCATCTTCTGTTTCTCCATTATATATTGCAGAAAGTAACATATAAAATTTCCAATTTTCATCTACCGCATCATCTGGTAATACTATTGTTCCTGTTTCTATCGGCTGAGGTGAGATTGATATTATTGTATTAATACATTCTTCATATTTTGGTACATATTCTTTTCCATTTACATTAATTGCTGTTTTATTTTTCAATGCTTCATCTCTATATACTTTCATATTTTCATAATTGCATATAACTATATACTCATTATCTGCTAAAGTCTCAGTCTCTCTGCCATAAAGTTTTTGTAATTTGTTGTAATCTGAAAGTTTTAGCACATTTTCTGGTGAATTTACTTCTAATGCTGGAAAGTCTGTAAGTACTTTTTCTGCTACCTTTCCTAAAGTTTCTTTAGGTGTAATTTCCTCAGTCATATATTCTGATATTTCTACATAATCTTTAAAATTAGATCTATCAAAACCTACATTTTCTAAAGATTCCATAATTGGAATTAATGAGTCTTCCCTTTCTTCTTTTGTATATTCTATAGTAACATTTCCATTACTACTTATATACTTTTCAGGAAGATTATATTGTTTTGTAATTGTAATATCTGCAGGATTATTCTCTTTTAATTGTGATGTCATTGAATTATTTAAGCTCATTGCAGATGAGAATATACAGATTGTAAAAAATAGCAATATACATATTATACTCATTGAAAATACTGTTGTATTTATTTTACTATTTGTCTGTCTTAATACAAATATATTTAAATTCTTTAAATACCATTTTTTATTAAGCTGCATTAATTTTAATGCAAATCCGGATAGTGAATAGAAAAACATAAATGTTCCAACTATTCCCATTCCTATAGCAAGTAAGAAATCATTTGGCACAGGTTTTGTTATTCCTGTTATTGCATTATAATATGCAAAACCTAGTATTATTATTGATACTATAAACAAAAATACTGATACAAAGCTATTTCTTAATATGACTTTTTCACTTTTTTTACTTGCATTTAATAAATCTATTAGTTTATACTTTGAAGCTGAAAATATATTTAGTATCATAACTAATACATAAATTATTGCAAAATACATAACTGTTTTTATTAATGCATCTTCTGAAAATACAAATTTAAATCCAGTAAGGTCTGCTTCAAACATTTTAGCAACTACTATTGACATAAGCTGAGAGCCAAATATTCCTACAATTAATCCTATTACTAAAGAAAATATACCTACTAACAATGTTTCTAATAACAAAATAACGGAAATATTTCTTTTTCCCATTCCTAAAAGCATATATAGGCCAAATTCTTTTTTCCTTCTTTTTACTAAAAAATTATTTGCATATACAATTAAAAATCCTAATACTATGGTTACAAATACTGAGACTATTCCTAAAACTTGAAGCATAAGTTCTATTATTTGTCTTTTAGACTCTGATAAAACCATCGAAGCTTGCTGTGCATCCATGCTATTAAAAATATAAAAGATTGCAACTCCTAATACTAATGTCAAAAAATATATTACATAATCTTTCATATTTTTCTTCATATTTTTAAAGGCTAATTTAAATGACATCATTTAATTCACCTCCAAGAAGTGTAACAACTTCTATGATTTTTTCAAAGAAATCTTTTCTACTTGAGTTTCCTTTTATTATTTCATTAAATATTTTTCCGTCTTTTATAAACAAAATTCTGTCTGCATATGAAGCGGTGAATGCATCATGAGTTACCATTAAAATAGTTGCATTTAGCTTTTTATTTAAATATTCAAAATTTTCTAAAAGTTTTCTTGCTGATTTACTATCTAATGCTCCTGTTGGTTCATCTGCAAGTACTAACTTTGGATTAGTTACAATTGCTCTTGCTGACGCTATTCTTTGCTTTTGTCCACCTGATATTTGATATGGATATTTTTTTAATATATCTGTTATATCTAATTTTTCTGCTATTTCTTTCACTTTTAGGTCTATTTCTTTTGGTTTTACTTTTTGTATTGTTAGTGCTAATGCTATATTTTCATATGCTGTTAATGTATCTAATAGATTAAAATCTTGAAATATAAATCCTAGTTCTTCTCTTCTAAATTTATTTAAATTATTTCCTTTAAGTTTTGTTATGTCTTTCCCATTTATTATTATATTTCCAGATGTTACTCTATCTATTGTAGATATACAATTTAATAATGTAGTTTTTCCGTGAACCAGATGCACCCATTATTCCTACAAACTCCCCTTCTTCAACTTTAAAGCTTATATTATCTATTGCTTTTGTTAAGTTGGACTTATTTCCATAATATTTTTCAATATTTTTTACTTCTAAAACATCTTGCATGATGCTTCTCCTTTCTATTTTTATATATTTAATTATATTTTAGACTCTTTTTAATCTTTTTTCCATTGATTTATATTAATTTAAAGTGACATTTTTGTAAGAAAAGTTTATGTTATATATAATAACGTCTTATATTATATAAATGTAAATTGTTTAAACATTTGACATAAAAAGAGTAATCTTATGATTACCCTAAAATTTTATATCTCTATATCATCTAAGCTTAGTAAATCATCTTAACTATTTACTGCTTTTACCTCATAATATGTCTCTAAACATTTTAATTTTTACTTAACCATAATTTTAATTTAGAACCTTTTCATAATTGAAAAGGTTCTATTTAAGATATTTATTAAGTTTCTTTACCTATCTTTCCCATGTAAATATAATATCCCATACATAATATTGCAACTACTGCTGAAACTATATAGACTGTATATTTACTGTCTTGATTTCCTTCGGTTTGCATGCAACTTTCTATTTCTAAATTATTTTTGTTAACTAAAACGGTATAATATTTAACATTATTGATATCTGCTCTATCTATAACATAAAATATTATTGTTTGTGAACTTATTGTATTTCCATCCAAATCCATTTCCCAGTTATCTGCATCATACTTTATTTGGAGTCCATATCCTTCATCTTCTAGCTTTTCTCTTATTCTCATACCAGAGTTTGAAATTGCAGATACATAATGTTCTGGATTATCTTCTGTATTTTTCACATCATCTGTAATAGCTTTTACAACTTCCTCAGGTGTTTTGTATGTTCTATTATCTATGTTATAGTTTAAATCTTCCCTATATGAGAAAAAAGAACTAGCATGAGTATCTTCATATTCTCCCTTATTAAAATATTTATATAACATTACTCCAAAAGTTACAACAAATATTATAGCTACTATTGGGATAATAAAAATCAAATTAGCTATAGATGGCATTAACTTTACTTTTTCATCATATAAGAAGAAAATAACTGCAATAATAATTCCTGGTATAATCATACTTGTAAAAAATGATAACATTGGAGTCAAAGCTACACTTCCAAAAGTATATCTATATACCTCATCTCCTAATGTGAATATTCCCATTTTAGCTATACCTAAAAAAAGTACTATTCCAACAATCAAAAATATATATACTATTTTTTTATCGACTATACATTTTACTAATACATATATAATATATGTAAATAATGCTACTCCTATAAGTCCTATTGATATTGCTACTACTTGATCAAAAATCTGATTGATGAAAAATAATACTACAAGTGCTATTACTCCTAATATTGTAAATATTGCCATCTTAGTTTCCCTTTCTATATTTTTTCTACAATTAATTATTTTTAAAGTAGATTTTCATTGTTTCTCCATTTATATCTATAAATTCTCCGCTTCCATTTCCTGAGCCATTACTCTCAATATACCCATCTGAATAATAATATACACCATCATTTTGAACTACTCTTGATTTTAATTGAACTTTAACATTATTTTTTTCGTCAATTATCTTTCCTTTTCCGTTTTCTTCTATATAAAAATTCTTATTTCCTAAGTTAAGACATACTGGATCTCCATTTTCTATTTTTACAGGTTCAAATTGCATTTTCCCATTTTCATCAATCACTGTATACCAATTCTTTCTAATAATTAATCCTGCATATCCATCTTTAAATACTGGCTTATTAGTTATCTCTAATTCTGATAAATCTAAGACTTCTTCTAAATCTTCATTAAAGAATCCTCTTTTTATTTCATCATTTTCTACTCTATATTCTACATATATCTTTCCCTGTCCCAGACTTCCTATTTCTCTAACTCCATGGAATTTCTTTCTCGCACACTCTTTTAAATCCTTTGCTGTGTATACAACCATTTCTCTAGTAGTATCTCCTGTATATTGAATGATTTTATCTCCAGCATCCCAAAATCTTTCGCCATACCAATATGTAGATTCTGCTATGGCTCCATCTTTTATGTTAATTATATTGCTTCCATCTCTAAATATTCCATATGCAATAGTCTCTAAAGTATTTTTTCCTAATGGGTCTTCATTTTCTGGTGATAAAGGTATTATAAATTTTCCTTGATTATCTATTACTCCATAAGAATTAGTTGTTTCCATATATGTATCATCTACTTTTTTTATAATGACATATCCAAGTGTTGTATCTGTTGATAATATTTCTGTGCAATCCTCGTCTCCTTCTTCTATCAATGTCTTCCCTTCTTTATTTATTACCCTTTTATTATCATTACCATCTGTAACTATTGCTATACCATTATGGAAAGATGTTACACTCTTTATTCCATCTGGTGCTGATTCATCATCATATTCCTTATATTGAAGTATTGTATCTCCATTTTTATTTACACAGACATAATAGTCTGTTGTAATATATTTTTCTTCTTCATATTTTGCTTTTACCCATGCTAAATCATCTTCAGTAAAGTTACTATATACATAATAACTAAAGAACTCTCCATTTTCCTTTTTTTCTTCTCTTTCTTGTTCCATATTACTAATCATTGTTCCTACTTTATCAGTAACATCATTTTTTAAAAGTTCTCCAACTATTCCCAAGACTATAATGACTGCTAATATAATACAAACAACTACTATAATTATTGCTTTTTTCTTATGACCATTTTTTCCATCTTCTTGATTTACATTATTTGTATTTTCTTTTTTTAATATTTCTTCCTTTTTAGTTTCATATTCTTCTTGATTAATTGTTCCATCTTTTAACATTTGCTCTAATTGAGATAATTTATCATCTTTCATGTTCATTTCCCCCCTTTTATCTTACATATTATCTAATATTTTTTTCTTTTTCATTTCATACTCTTCTTTACTTATTATTCCATCATCACACATTTCTTTTAGTTGTCTTAATTTTGATACACTATCATCATTATTACTTTTACTAATTATATTTTGATTTACATTATTACTTGTATTATTATTCATCAAATTCGCTTTAGAATGATTATAGTAAATTGCATCTACTATAAAAATTACTATTCCTATACCTAAACATATTCCACCAATCTGTTGGTTCTGTTCTTGTTGCTTCTTTATATTAGAGTACCAACCTCCACCCCAAGAACTACCTGAGTTACTATTTAACAATGCTATTCCTATAATTAACATTATTATTCCTACTATACCAATTATTACACAATTTCTTTTTATTAATCTCATTTTCTCTTCCATCTACTATTCACTCATTTTTGTTACTTATGATTTTTCATCTTTTAGCATTTTGCATCAAATTAGTAAAAGCATCACATCACTCAATTTCTTTTCCTTATATTCAAATTATATCAAAAAAATTCTATTTTGTGGACATTTTATAAAATTTTTATTACAGCTATCTTTATATTTTTTATCTTGTTTATTAAATAGTACAAATTAATTGTAATTTAGTGAATAATATATGCGGTTATAATTGTGTAACCATATGAGTTAATAGTTATTTTTATATTATAAATTTTGCAATACCAATTCTTTCCTTGTTTATAAATATTACAGTCTTTATCTAATATTTTATTTTTACAGTATTCAACTATATCATTAGTATTCAATTTAAGATTTTTCTTAATTCTATCAATACCCATTTCGGTAGCATGAACTTTATCTATATTAGATAATAATATTTCTTTGTCCATTTTATCAATTTCACCAATTGCATTTATAACTAAAGTTTATTTCATAATAATCTTGTTAATCTTCGCTATAATCAATAACAATTTTATATATTCTCATTCCATATATATTATAGTAAGCCTTATATCTAGTTGTAACTGTTTTATCATTTTTATAAGTCACATGCGTAACTCCTTCATTTCTTATTGGAACTAATATACTTATTAGAATAACTGCCAAAATTACTATCAAAATAACATAATTTTTCTTTTTCATTACTTATCTCACCCTATATCTCACCATTTTTTACCATACTTATATAATTATAATTTATACTACTATTTATTTTTTTCTGTTTCTTTTTTACTATTTCTATAAAATATACTAGAAACTATTGCAAATAACATTGGTATAACTACATATCCAACACTATTTAATCTTTTAGTTATTATCATAAATGCTCAAATAAAACCTAATATTACAAATTACTATTTCAATATTATATATATAATAACCTTAAAATTAAGTAATCCATCCTCTCTGTATCTTGACCTTTAGAAATTTCATTTTTTCTTTTTCTATCTAAAGCATTTAATATAACTCCTAGAACATATCTATCAGCTTTCATTTTACTTTTTTGCTTAGATATAGAAGATACTAAAGCTATAAAAAATATAATTCCTCTATTCTTCCTCTTTTCAAAAAAACATAAGGGTAGTATATTTTTTTCAAATGTTTCCATTGATATAAGAGTTCTTATTTATAAATCTTAAACATTACCTAATTTTAAATGGTTTTTTAGGTAAGAACTTTCTATTAGTAATCAAATGATTACTCTTCTAGTATACTAATTATACTATATATCAATAAACTTTGAAAGTTTTCCTAATTCTACTGCAACTACTTCCATCAAAATTGTAATTTTTAGTTTACTTTTGTATTTCATTAATTATCTTATCTAAACTAGAAAAATTAATAAAATTAACCTTTTTGTTATAAGTTTCTATCATTGCTCTATCTTCAGCTGTTTGCTTTTCATTTGGTAAATTCTTAACTGCATTATAAAGCAATTTCATCATAGTTTTATGGGCAAAGTTTAATTTTGAATAATCTATTCCACCTCTTAAATGAAAGATTTTTACTTTTTTAAAAACTTCTTTTGGTATCTGATTTTTTATATTATTCCTTATATTATTTTTATTTGCTTCATCCGTTGGGTCTGAAAGACCAACTGTTGCAATAATAATTTTTTTGTTTGAAATATTATTCAATTTTTTTAGTGTTTTTGACATCCCTAATACTCCACCAGCATACAAAGCACCTAAATAAATAATATTATTATAATCATTTATTTGTTGATTAAATTTTTTAGAAGAAATTACTTTTATATTAGTTCTCTTTGAAAGTTCTTCTGCATATTCTTTTGTTGTTCCATAATGAGAACCATATATTATAATACTATTCATAGAAACTCCTTTATTTTTACTTACTTTTTAAATATTAAAATTGCTTTTGCTGTTCCTGTAATTGACATTGTAACTAACTCATAACCATTTTCTAACATTTCATTTGCTTTTTCTTCTACTTTTTGTGCCATATTATCTGCTTTTGGCGAATAATCTATAACAACTGTTTTATACATTTTTTGTCACCTTTCCTTTCTATATAATCATTTATTTTTTTCATTTTTTGAAATATATAGTACCAATAATATTATTCCTATTAAATTAATTCCTATTGATAAACCTAATAACAAACCCGAACTAAATTCACTAAATGGTGTAACCTCATTACCACAAAAGAAGGTATAAGCCAAGTACAATATATTTCCTAATATTATTAATAATATTCCAGTTTTTCCTTTATGCATTTGTAGTCCTCACTTTCAACTTACTATTTTAATATTTTATGTATATCTAATAACCTTAAAATTAAGTAATCCATCTGCTCTGTGTCTTGACCTTTAGAAATTTCATTTTTTCTTTTTCTATCTAAAGCATTTAATATAACTCCTAGAATATATCTATCAGCTTTCATTTTACTTTTTAATCTGCACATTGCTTCATTCACAACATCTGCATACCTATTTTCTTGAATAAGTTCTGTTCTCAACTCATTTAGTGCATATAGGATTATTCTTTGTTCTTCACTTGATAATTCAATTTTTACTTTCTTTTTAAGCATTACTATTTCTCCATTAATTTATTATATAATTAAATTATACCATATTAAGCAATTTTTTTGTTATTTTTTATATAAAAATATTAAATATTAAGTACAATATTTAGTTTTAAGAATCTAGCTTTATTTATTAAGCAAGCCATTTCTAATGCATGGTAGTTGACAAAGATATGCTTTTAAACTAAAATATCTTTAAAATATATTTGGGGGTTTGCAATGAAAAGAACAGAAACAAGACCTATTTTTGTTAATGGTATTCAAATTGGAGGTCAAAATAAAGTTGTTATTCAGTCTATGTGTAATACTAAAACAAAAGATGTAAAAAGTACAGTTAATCAAATATTAGAACTTGAAAAAGCTGGTTGTGAGATTATTAGAGTTGCTTGCTTAGATATAGAAGATGCTAAAGCCATAAAAGAGATTAAAGAAAATATTCATATTCCTATTGTCGCAGATATACATTTTGACTATAGAATTGCTTTAGAAGCAATTAACTCTGGAATAGATAAGGTTCGTATTAACCCTGGAAATATTGGTGGAAGAGAAAAAGTCAAAGCTGTAGTTGATGCTTGCAAAGAAAAAAATATCCCTATAAGAATTGGTGTTAATGCAGGTTCACTTGAAAAAGATTTACTTATGAAATATAACAATGTTCCTACTGCAGAAGCTATGATTGAAAGTGCAAAAAGACATGTTCAAATTTTAGAAGATTTAAATTTTTATGATATTGCAATTTCTCTTAAAGCATCTAATTTAGATTTATGTATTAAAGCTTATGAAATGGCTTCTAATACATTTAAATATCCTTTGCATCTTGGTATTACAGAAGCGGGTACAGCTTTTAGTGGAACAATTTTATCTAGTATAGGATTAGGTATAATGCTAAGAGAAGGAATTGGGGATACTATTAGGGTTTCTTTAAGTGATAATCCTATTAATGAAATTAAGGTTGCAAAAGAAATATTAAAAGATTGCAATCTTTATAGTAAGTCACCTAAATTAATAGCTTGCCCTACATGTGGAAGAACTCAAATTGATTTAATTCCAATTGCTAAAGAAGTAGAAGAATTTTTACAAAGTATTGAAAGTGATATAACAGTTGCTGTAATGGGTTGTGTTGTTAATGGTCCTGGTGAAGCTTCACATGCCGACATTGGTATTGCAGGTGGAATTAATGAAGGTGTATTATTTAAAAAGGGAAAAATTGTAGGAAAAGTACCTCAAGATAAGATTGTATCTGTTTTAAAAGAAGAAATATTAAAAATGATAAAGTAGGCATATATTCCTACTTTATTTTTGTTCTTATTTTCTATTTATTATATTTTGATATATTAATCTTGCTATATTATCTTATCATTTATTTTTTAAATTAGTGTAACTATTAATTGGAAAAGTAATTTTAACAAGTGTACCTATATTTTCTTCAGAGGATATCTCTATTTTCAAATCTAATTTATCACAAAGCTTTTTACATAAATATAGCCCCATTCCAGTAGATTTTTTGCCAATAATCCTTCCATTTTGACCTGTAAAGCTTTTATCAAATACTCTTGAAATATCTTTATCACTTATTCCTATTCCATTATCTTTTATATATAACATTACATTTTCTTCACTTTCATTTGAAAAAATCTCTATTTTTTTGTTATCTTTTTTAGAATATTTGATGCTATTTTGTATAATCTGATTAAGTATAAAGATGCACCACTTACTATCTGTATATACTGTTTTTTCTAAGTCATGTAAATTTACCTCTATATTATTATATATAATAAGTTCCTTATTTCTAATAATTACACTATTTACTATATCTTTTAATAAACATTTATTTATGAAATAATCTTTTTCAACAGTACTGCTTCTTGCATAAAAAAGTACTTGCTCTATGTAATCTTCTATTTTTGTAATCTCTTCTCCTATATTTTTTGTAACTTCTGTTTTATTATTTTCTATAATTAACTTACTAGTTGCAATAGGTATTTTTATTTCATGTATCCACATTTCTATGTAATCTTTATAATCTTCTACTTTAAATTTATATTTATTTACATTTTCTATCATTGATTTACCAGTTTCTTCAAGCACTTGTTTTAATATCTTTTCTTCAACAAACTCAGGCTCTTTTAGTATTTCTGATATTAAATATTTTTCTTGTAATTTATCTAGATTATTTTCTAAAAAATCATAATATGCTTTTTTCTTATATCCTTCTATAATTATAGAGATTAGATATATGCAAATTGGGATTAAAAAAATATATATTGATATCCCTATTGTTACATTAAATGGAAGTAAAAATATAACTACTGTTATTTGTACAATTATTATTAGAATTAATCCTAATATTTTTTCTTTTATAAAATCACTTATTTTCATTTTAGAATATATCCTTGTCCTCTCTTTGTTTGTATAATATCTCCTAGATTAATTTCCTCTAGCTTTGTTCTTAATCTTTTCATATTTACTGTTAATGTATTATCATCAATAAAACTTTCGCTATCCCACAAATAATTTATTATATCTTCTCTTGATACTATTTGCCCTCTTTTTGCTACTAAAAAATATATTATTTTAAGTTCATTTTTTGTAAGTTCTATTTGCTTATCATCTTTTTCTATTATACTTTTTGAAACATTTAGAATAAAATCTTTACAATCTATCTTATTTTGGTTTGTATCTGTCATTTTACTTCTTTTTAATAATCCTGATATTTTTGCAAGCAGTATTTGTATATTAAAAGGTTTTGTTACATACTGATCTGCTCCATAATTTAGGCTTATTAGTTCATCTAATTCACTATCTTTACTAGTAATCATTATTATTGGAACATTTGAAACTTTTCTTATTTCTTTTAAAATATATTCTCCATCTATATTAGGAAGGTTTATGTCTAATAATATAAGATCTGATTCTTTTTCTAAAGCTTGTTTTATAGGTTTTTCAAAATCAATTATACTACTTGCTTCATATCCATTTTTATTTAAAAATATTTCTAATTCTTTTCTTAATTTTTCATCATCTTCTATTATTAATATTTTAGACATGTTTCCTCCTACTCTTTATATATAATTTACAATTTTTTTATTTATTTATTTTATATACTTATTTAATATATCATTTATAACCTTAGAAGAAGTACTATCTAATTTAGCTTCTCCCTTTTTTATATTTGTAATATGAACATTATTATATCCAAATATCTCTATTCCATATTCTTCATTCTTACTCATATTAATATATATTAAATAATCATTTAAACCATCCCATGTATCTTTAGTAAATACAGCATTTTTAATTATATTAATAATTTCATTAGCTCCATCACTAATTTCTATGTTTATATCTTCTTCATTTTCTTTTTTAAAGCATTTTTTTAATAGTATTTTATTTGAAGTTTTTTTAATCTTATTTTCATACTTCTCAAATTCACTTTGAAAATCCTCATAATCCATAAAATATGTACCTATTTTCATTTTATCAAATCCGTCTATGCTATTAAAATCTATTACTTTATATCCAATCCCATAATACTCAATAGTTCCCACATCTGCTATTCTAGAACTTTCACTTTTTATACAAAATATAGGTACTTTTTCATTTTTTACTCTTATATAATCTACTAAGAATATTGTGGTCCAAACTAATAATATATATATTAGCATTTTTAAAAATAAATTTACAATCTTCATAACATATCCCTTTTAAATTATTCCTTTAATATCTTTACTTATATTTATAAAAAAGTCTGAATTCCATAACTTCAAAGAATCAATATCTTTTATAAAAGGCATTACATCTTCTTTTGCATCAGCATAATTAATTTTTTCAAATTTTTTGTAAAGCATTTCTTTTAAAATATTGATATTAAATTCAGATTTTTCATTTAAAACCTTAGATTCAATTAATTTAGATTTAATTAATTCTAAATTCACTTTTGTTCCTTTAGATAAATAAAATATATAATCATATAAATCTCTTCCCTTGGTTCTTAAATTCCAATTTCTACATAGTATTGCATGTATTTTACCTGCAAATTGAGATGGTTCATCATATAATCTAACTTGATGTGGAGATGGTAGTAATTTATATTTAAATTCATATTTAGCCCCACTTGGTGGATTAATATCAACTTCAAATTTTATTTTTATGTCTTTCATTGAAGAAGATTTTGAAATATCCTCAACTGGGAAGAATATAAATATATGTTCTTTTGTATCTCCCTTCAAAAAAGCAGAAAGAATATTTGAATTATTTGTTTTTTCTTTTGTTACAATTTTTAAGTCTAATCCATATGCTTGTACTTCTTTTTCAATAAATGAAAAATACTTATTTAATTCAAAGTTTTTATTAGGCTTTAATAGTGCAAAGTCTAAATCTTCTGAAAATCTATCTAATCCATAGAAAATTCTTAGAGCTGTACCACCATAAAAAGCCGCTTCATCAAAAAAACCTCCTCTGCTTAAACCACAGATTACTATTTCTTGTATTATCTCTTTCATAGCATTAATTTCATCAGCAGAATTTTTTATATCATATTTTTCTAACATATTTTCTAATACATTATTCATTTATTATTCTCCTTATAAATTTATATAACAAATTTACATTTGTAGAATGATAAGCATCTGCAAATTCCTTGATGCTTTTCATATTTAGTTTTTTTAATTCTTCTATATCTATTCTTAAATCATTAAGTAAAGTCTTTTCTAATATTTCTAGATTTTTTAGTGGTGATAGTGTATATAGTTTATCACACAATGCTTTTTCAGGAGTTGCTATTTGATAATAATAGTTATTTTCTTTTAAAAGATTAATTCCTAAAGGATATACTTTTTCTGGTACATCTCTATATAAAAATGTACCAAACTTATTACTAAACATTTTCTTTTTTCTTTTATTAA
>ERZ1643246.1627-NODE-1627-length-23854-cov-10.804782_pt1 | contig 23854 bp, 9 predicted proteins | sample MGYA00579265_ERZ1643246 | MGnify/ENA primary metagenome ERZ1643246 (study PRJEB29033, sample SAMEA4952261) | chicken gut metagenome | biome: Broiler Chicken; feature: Gastrointestinal Tract; material: Caecum | place: Ireland | collected 2018 | study: Broiler...
CCTTCGCCGACGTAGCCGAGTTTTTCATAGGTGCCCGCCGCAACGCCCACGCAGGAGACGTCCGTGCCGAGAGCGTCGGCAAGCGTGCTCTTCATTTCTTCGATATAGGGTGCAAGGCGGGGACGCTCGGCGACGATGGAAATGCTTGCATTTTTGACGCGGAGATCCTTTTCGCGGAGCATTCCGACGACTTCCTGCAAGAGTTTCATGCTGTCGGCGCCCGCAAAGCGGTCGTCGGTATCGGGAAAGTAATATCCGATGTCCCGCATGCCCGCCGCCGAGAGCATGGCGTCCATCAGGGCGTGCACGGCGGCGTCGCCGTCCGAATGCGCGACGAGCCCGCGCGCCGAGGGGACCTTCACGCCGCACAGCACGACGTGATCGCCTTCGCCGAAGGCATGCGTATCCACGCCGAACCCGACCCGTTCGGCGGGCGCGAAGTCCTCGGGATAGGTGAGCTTTTTGTTTGCGCGATCCCCCACAAAGAGGCGGGGGGATTCCGCATAGGCGGCATAGACGCCGCTCTCGTCCGTGAAGATGCGTCCGTCCGCTCTTGCGCGTTCATAGGCGCCGAGCAGTTTGTTGCGGTAAAATCCCTGCGGCGTCTGCACGGCGGCAAATCCCTCGCGCGGGGGCACGTTGAGAATGTTCCCGTCGAGCACCTCTGCCACCGTGTCGGAGAGAGGAAGCGCGCAGACGCCGCTCCCGTATGTTTTTACGCTCTCGATACAGTCACGGATGATCTTTTCCGTCACAAAGGGGCGCGCGGCGTCATGGACGAGTACGATCTCGCTCTTTGCCGCGCGCAGAGCGTTATATACGCTCTCGCCGCGGGTCGTCCCGCCGAGGACGGTCCGCGCGGTCGGATAGGGGGCGAGCAGGGCGCGGATGCGCGGCTCGTCCTCGGGCGCGCAGGCGATGAGCATCTCGTCCGTATAGGGCGCGAATGCGCAGAGGCAGTGACACAGCACGGGAAGCCCGTTTAGCTCGCGCAGGACTTTGTTCTCCGAAAATCCCGCACGGACGCCCTTGCCTGCCGCACAGAGAATGGCGGCGATCACGCGATCACCTCATAGAGGGAAGCGGCTTCGTCCTTTTTTACCGTCTCTTTGAGCTCGAGCACGCGGAACCTGAGCACGCCCGAAGAAAATTGCAGTTCGACGACGTCGCCGACCTTGACGCGGTAGGCGGGTTTGACTTCGCGGCCGTTGACCGAGATTTTGCCCGCAGAGGCGGCTTCCTGCGCCACGCTGCGGCGTTTTAAGATTCTGGAGACCTTCAAAAATTTGTCGATTCTCATCTTTTTTTACCGATTTTCCGAAAAAATAAAATTTTCCGCGCAAAAGCGTTTGACATCTTTTCGCGCGTGGACTATAATAACACACTGTATCATTATGCTCAAAATGCGGTTTTGCGCCTTTCAGCCTGATTTGAATGGCTTGCCAAACGGGCATTTCGAACCCTGATTTCCCTATATTATAGCGCTTTTTTGCGGTGTTGTAAAGGGGCAAAGAGCATTTTCCGATGGACAATTCGATTTTTATCGATGAAAAGATATACTCGGTAGATCGTAACAAAATATCACGAAAAAGGAGTATATTGCCGAGATGAACTTACCCATTCAAAAGTACGGGAAGACGGAGCGGCGCAAGTTCGGGAAGATCAATGAAGTCATCGATATTCCCAACCTCGTCGAGATCCAGAAGGACAGCTACGATTCCTTCATCGATGAGGGGATCGCCGAGATCTTTGAGGATTTCTCGCCCATCACGGATTTTTCCGACCACTTCGAGCTTCACTTCTTAGGGCATGAGTTCGGGGACACCCCCAAGTATGATGAGAAGGAATGCCGCAACCGCGACGCAACATATGCGCTGCCGCTGCGCGTCAAAGTCCGTCTTGTCAACAAGGTGAAGGATGAGATCATCGACTCTACCGTTTTCATGGGCGATTTCCCGCTCATGACGGACAACGGGTCCTTCATCATCAACGGCGCGGAGCGCGTCATTGTCTCCCAGCTGGTCCGCTCGCCCGGCGTCAACAACGTCGCCGAAACGGACAAGACGGGTAAAAAGATCTATGAGACGACCGTCATCCCCAACCGCGGGGCATGGCTGGAATTCAAGCAGGATCCGCAGGGGGTTCTGTGGGTCAGCGTGGACAGAAAGCGTAAGCTCACTGCCACGGTGCTTCTGCGCGCCCTCGGCTACGGCTCCAACCGCGCGCTTGAGGAGCTCTTCGGCGGCAACAAGATGATCGCCGCCACCATCGAACGCGACGAGAAGGATACGCCGCCCATCCGCACCGAGTCGGACGGCCTCATCGCGCTCTACCGCCGTCTGCGTCCCGGCGAAGTTCCTACCGAGGATTCCGTGCGTCAGCACCTCAATAACCTCTTCTTTGATCCTCGCCGCTATGACGTGGTCAAGGTGGGACGCTATAAGTTCAACAAAAAGCTCAACCTCGCTTACCGTCTGCCCGGATGCCGCGTCGCGGACGACGTGTTCCATCCCGAGACGGGCGAGCTGCTCGCATCCAAGGGCGAGAAGGTGACCGAGGAGCAGGCACGCGCCATTCAGAACGCGGGCATCGGTTCCATCGACGTCCTCGTCAACGATCCCGTGGACGGTGAGATCCGCCACAAGATCATCTCCAATAACGTCGTGGATTTTGCGGCGGTGTCCGACAAGGATCCCAAGGCGTTCGGTCTGCTCAAGACCATCTACTATCCCAACTTCAAGTTCAGCCGCGAGATCGCCGAAGCCTGCAAGACGATGAGCGTCGAGGAAGTCGCGGACAAGTATCTCGACGAGATCAACGCCGTTTACTATACGCGCGAGACCGCTCCCGAGGCAGACGAGAAGCAGGAGGAGAAGAAGAACCGCGAGAAGCGCAAGGATAACCGTCTCAAGTTTGTCACGGCCTGCAAACTCTTCCATGAACTGCTTGCACGTGACGATGTTCCTTCCGCTCAGGTCGACCTTGAGGCTGAGACGCGCGTCATGGGCGTCTCTCCTGCCGAGAAGAAGGCCATCAAGCCGCTTGTTGAAAAACTCAATCATAAGTGCATCACGGTAGACGATATCGTCGCCGCAGTTTCGACCAACCTCGATCTGCAGTACGGCATCGGCACCATCGACGAGATCGACCACCTCGGCAACCGCCGTGTGCGTTCGGTCGGCGAACTGCTGCAGAACCAGCTGCGCATCGGTATGTCCCGTCTCGAGCGCCTCATCAAAGAGCGCATGGCGACTGCCGATCCCATGGAAGTCACGCCGTCCTCGCTCATCAACGTGCGTCCCATTTCCGCAGTCATCCGCGAGTTCTTCGGGTCTTCCCAGCTCTCGCAGTTCATGGATCAGACCAACCCCATTGCGGAACTCACGCACAAGCGTAAGCTGTCTGCACTCGGTCCCGGCGGTCTCAACCGCGACCGTGCGACGTTCGAAGTCCGCGACGTTCACCACTCGCACTACGGACGTATGTGCCCGATCGAGACCCCCGAAGGTCAGAACATCGGTCTTATCTCCTCGCTTGCGACGTTTGCAAAGGTCAATGAGTTCGGTTTCATCATGGCGCCTTACCGCAAGGTGGACAAGACGACGGGCATCGTCACCGATCACGTCGATTATCTGACTGCGGACGAGGAAGACCGCTACGTCGTCGCTCAGGCGAACGAACCTCTGGATGAAGAGGGGCACTTCGTCAATGCGCGCGTCGGCTGCCGTCATAAGGAACTCATCACCGAGATGCCCAGAGAGGCGATCGACTACATGGACGTAAGCCCTAAGCAGCTCGTCTCGGTCGCAACCGCGCTCATTCCCTTCCTCGAAAACGACGATACCAACCGTGCCCTCATGGGCTCGAACATGCAGCGCCAGGCAGTGCCGCTTCTCAAGACCGAGCCTGCCATCGTCGCTACGGGTATCGAGGAAGCCATCGCCCGCGATTCGGGCGTCATGGTCCGCGCCAAGGAAGCAGGTATTGCCGTCGGCGTATCCTCCGATCTCATCAAGATCCGCGAGGACAGCGGCTTCATCACTGAATATCCCTTAAAGAAATTCCAGCGCTCCAACCAGGGTACCTGCCTCAACCAGCGTCCCATTATCTCGACGGGCGACCGCGTTGCGAAGGGCGACGTCATTGCGGACGGTCCTTCCACATGGGGCGGCGAGCTCGCACTCGGCAAGAACATCCTTGTCGGGTTCATGGAGTGGGAAGGCTATAACTACGAGGACGCTATCCTCATTTCCGAGAAACTCGTGCAGGACGACGTGTTTACCTCCATTCACATCGAGGAACACGAGACCGAGGCAAGAGACACCAAGCTCGGCGAAGAGGAGATCACGCGCGACATCCCCAACGTCGGCGACGACGCGCTCAAAGACCTCGATGAGGACGGTATCGTCCGCATCGGTGCGGAAGTCGGCTCCAACGACATCCTCGTCGGTAAAGTCACCCCTAAGGGCGAGACGGAACTCACGCCCGAAGAGCGCCTTCTGCGCGCCATCTTCGGCGAAAAATCGCGCGAAGTACGCGACACGTCCCTGCGTGTTCCTCACGGCGAGGGCGGTATTGTCGTGGACGTCAAGATCTTCACGCGTGAAAACAAAGACGAACTTTCCCCCGGCGTCAACAAGCTCGTGCGCGTCTATATCGCACAGAAGCGTAAGATCCAGGTCGGCGACAAGATGGCGGGCCGCCACGGTAACAAGGGTGTCATTTCCCGCGTTCTGCCGCAGAGCGATATGCCCTTCCTTCCCGACGGTACGCCGCTGCAGATCCTGCTCAATCCTCTGGGCGTCCCTTCCCGTATGAATATCGGGCAGGTCCTCGAGGTGCACCTCGGCTACGTGTGCCGCCAGCTCGGCTGGAAGATCGCCACGCCCGTCTTCGACGGCGCAACCGAGAAGGACATCGAACAGCTCTTTGCGGAAAACAACCTGTTCAATCCCGAGGGCAAAGTGGACGGCAAGTTCCAGGTGTTCGACGGCAGAACGGGCGAACCGTTTGAAAACCGTGTCACCATCGGTATCATGTATATGATCAAGCTCATCCACCTCGTGGATGACAAGATCCATGCCCGCTCCATCGGTCCTTATTCCATGGTCACGCAGCAGCCCCTCGGCGGTAAGGCGCAGTTCGGCGGCCAGCGTTTCGGTGAGATGGAGGTCTGGGCGCTCGAGGCTTACGGTGCGGCGCACATCCTGCAGGAGATCCTGACGGTCAAGTCGGACGATATCGTCGGCCGTGTCAAGACATACGAGAGCATCGTTAAGGGCAACAACATCTCCGAGCCCGGTATCCCCGAGGCATTCAAGGTGCTCCTTAAGGAACTTCAATCGCTTGCACTCGACGTCAAGGTGCTCACCGAGAACAACGAAGAGCTCATTATCCGCGAGTTTGACGACGAAGAGGATACCCGCGATTCCCGCCGCGACGACAGACGCGATCTCGAACAGGATCTCGACCTCGGGTTCGACGACGAGGAGGAAGAGGAGGACGAGGGCATCGGCTCCATCTTCGACGATGCGGGCGAGGACGAGGATTTCGTCTCGGACGATCTGTTCGATTCGGACGAAGACGAGGACGACATGTCCGACGTGGACGAGGACTTCTCCTTCGGCAATCTCTTCGGCGACGACGATGAGGACGAGAAGAAGGACGACAGCGCGAGCGACCTCTTCGGGGACGACGAGTAAAGGGAGGCTACCATGTACGAGTTAAACGATTTCAATTCCATTCAGATCAGCATTGCTTCTCCCGAAAAGATCAGGGAATGGTCGTACGGCGAGGTCACCAAGCCCGAGACCATCAACTACCGCACCCAGAAACCCGAACGTGACGGCCTGTTCTGCGAAAAGATCTTCGGCCCCACCAAGGACTGGGAGTGCCATTGCGGAAAATATAAGCGCATCCGCTATAAGGGGATCGTCTGCGAAAAGTGCGGCGTGGAAGTGACGCGTGCCAAGGTGCGCCGTGAGCGCATGGGGCACATCGAACTTGCTGCTCCCGTTTCTCACATCTGGTACTTCCGCGGCATTCCCTCCAAGATCGGGCTTTTGCTCGATATGGGTCCCAAAGCGCTCGAGCAGGTCATCTACTTTGCAGCGTATACGGTGCTCGATGCGGGATATCTCAACAAAATCACTGTCCTTTTGAATGACGGTGCATTCGATATGCTCGGCGGCAAGGACAATGCAGCCATTGTCGGACTTTCCGAGATCAAGGAAGTTGCTTCCTTCTCGGGCGAGACCGCCAAAGCAGATATGAAAAAGGCGTACGCAGAGGCGCTTGCAGGCGAGTTCGCCGCAGAGGAATCGCTTCTGAGTGCGGCACACGATCTCAACGACATCAACGACGTTTCGCCCACAGCGATGAAGACGGCGGACGAGATGAAGGCGCTTCTTCAGAAGATGAGCGGCGGCAACACCGTCGAGCTGTACTCTTTCAAGGAGCGCGCTGTCGAGGACGGCAAGTCCTATGCGATCTTCAAGCGCACGGCAAAGCTCATGAAGACCTGCTCCGTGGCAGATCCCGAGACCAAGGAAGCTGTCATGAAGCTCGAGGATGAGAGCATCACCTATAAGCAGGTCGTCAACGACAGAAAGGTGCGCGATATTGAAGAGCTCATCGGCGAGCCCTCCGTTACGGGTCTCAAAGTGGGCATGGGTGCGGAGGCGATCCGCGAACTTCTTCAGGCCGTCGACCTCGACAAAGAGAGCGTGATGGCAAAGGAGATCATCGAGAGCAACGCGACGGGTCCCAAGCGCGTCAAGGCGATCAAGCGCATCGAGATCATCGAGGCATTCCGCAAGAGCGGCAACAAGCCCGAATGGATGATCCTCACCGTGCTTCCCGTCATTCCGCCCGATCTTCGCCCGATGGTCCAGCTGGACGGCGGCAGATTCGCATCCAGCGACCTCAATGATCTTTATCGCCGCGTCATCAACCGCAACAATCGCTTGAAGCGCATGATCGAGCTGAGCGCGCCCGAGATGATCGTCAAGAACGAGAAGCGTATGCTTCAGGAAGCTGTGGACGCTCTCATCGATAACGGCCGCCGCGGCAAGCCGCTTTCGGGACCTTCCAACCGTGAGCTCAAGTCCCTCTCGGGGCTCCTTCGCGGAAAACAGGGCCGCTTCCGTCAGAACCTGCTCGGTAAGCGTGTCGACTATTCGGGACGTTCGGTTATCGTCGTCGGACCGGAACTCAAGATCTATCAGTGCGGTCTTCCAAAGGAAATGGCGATCGAGCTCTTCAAGCCCTTCGTCATGAAGCGCCTTGTCGAGACGGGCAAGTGCCACAACATCAAGAGCGCAAAGCGCACCGTGGAAAAGGGCAAGGACTTCGTCTGGGACGTCCTCGAAGAGGTCATCAAGGAACATCCCGTGCTCCTCAACCGTGCGCCCACGCTGCACCGTCTGTCCATCCAGGCGTTCGAGCCCATCCTCATCGAGGGCAGAGCGATCAAGATCAGCCCGCTTGTCTGCGGTCCTTTCAACGCCGACTTCGACGGCGACCAGATGGCTGTGCACCTGCCTTTGTCCATCGAAGCGCAGGCAGAAGCAAGATTCTTGATGCTTTCCGCGAACAACATCTTAAAGCTCGCGGACGGTAAGTCGGTCATGAGCCCCACGCAGGATATGATCATCGGTGCGTACTATCTGACCATTCTCAGAAGAGAGGAGGGCAAGAAGTACAACGAGCTCTGCCGTCCCGACGAGAACGGCGAGGAGTATATCCCGCCCGTATATGCATCCTTCGATGAAGCGCTCATGAGCTACCAGCTCAAGGATATCCACTGCGAGGACGAGATCTATGTCCGCCGCACGGTGGAACTGCCTGCGGGCAAGTTCGACGATCTGCCGCTTCCTTACGAGCACACCTTCGATCGCGATGCCATCGTTCCCAACAACGGCATCCGCGGCCACGTCTTTGTCAGAAAGGACGAGGAGACGGGCAGAATGACCGTCACGGGCACCATCAAGACGACGGTCGGACGCATCATCTACAACGACAATATGCCTCAGGATCTCGGCTTCGTCAAGCGTGAGAACCCCGAGGATTACCTCAAGCTCGAGCTCTCCACCGAGTTCATCGGCGGAGCCAAGGCGATCGGCAAGAAGCACCTTTCCAAGATCGTCGAGGCATGCTTCAAGACGGGCTATGCACCCAAGGCGGCGGCAGTGCTTGACGCCATCAAGGAGCGCGGCTATAAGTATTCGACCATCGCAGCGCTCACGACTTCCGTCTTCGACATGAAGATTCCTTCCGAAAAGGCGGCGATCGTCGAGAAAGCAGAAGAGCAGGTCGCAGGCATTGCAAAGAAGTACGCCCGCGGTCTTCTGCGCGAAGAAGAACGCTATAACGCCACCATTAAAGTCTGGGATGACGCAACGGACGAGGTTGCAAAACTGCTCAAGGATCAGGGCGCCAAGGATAAGTTCAATCCTATCTGGATGATGGCTGACTCCGGTGCGCGTGGTTCCATCGACCAGATCAAGCAGCTTTCCGGTATGCGCGGACTCATGGTCAACCCTCAGGGTAAAAAGATCGAAGTCCCCGTCAAGTCCTGCTTCAGAAACGGACTTTCCGTTCTCGAATACTTCATCTCCTCGCACGGCGGCCGTAAAGGTCTTGCAGATACGGCGCTTAAGACGGCTGACTCGGGTTATCTTACCCGCCGTCTCGTCGATGTCTCGCAGGATGTCATCGTGCGCGAAGACGACTGCTGCGCAGGCAGAAAACCCCGTCCCACCTTCGTCAAGGCGATCACCAACGCTTCGGGCGACATCATCGAGTCGCTGGAAGACCGTCTGACGGGCAGATTTGCCGCCGAGGACATCCTCAACGATGAGGGCGAAGTGCTTGTCAAGTGCAATGAGATGATCACCGAGAGCATGGCGAAGAAGGTCGCTTCGCTTGCGCGCTACAAGGAGAGCGGCGTTCCCATCCGCTCCATCTTCACCTGCACCACGCGTTACGGTGTCTGCGCGAAGTGCTATGGTAAGGACATGGCGACCACGCTTCCCATCAAAGTGGGCGAAGCGGTCGGTGTCATTGCGGCACAGTCCATCGGTGAGCCCGGTACACAGCTTACGATGCGTACCTTCCACACGGGCGGTATCGCCGCGACGGGCGACATCACACAGGGTCTTCCCCGTGTCGAAGAGCTCTTCGAGGCAAGAAAGCCCAAGGGCGTTGCGACGATCTGCGAATTCAAGGGTGTCGCTTCCGTCAACGATCAGGATACGGGTGCAAAGCACGTCATTGTCACGGACGAAGCAACGGGCGAGCGCCTCAAGGATTACGAGCTTCCCTTCAATGCGGAACTGCTCGTCAAGACGGGTGATAAGGTCGTTCCCGGTACGCAGATCAATGCAGGTTCCGTCAACCCTCAGGACATCATCCGCGTCGAAGGCGTCAAGGGCGTTCAGGACTACATCCTTCACGAAGTGCAGTCCGTCTATCGTTCGCAGGGCGTTGACATCAATGATAAACACGTTGAAATCATCGTCCGCCAGATGATCAGAAAGGTCCGTATCGAGAATGCGGGTACCACCGATCTGCTGCCCGGTCAGTTCGTCGATATGTTCACGTTCGAGGAACAGAACGAAAAGACCATTCAGGCAGGCGGAATCCCCGCAACGGCAAAGCGCGTGCTTCTCGGTATCACCAAGGCAGCGCTCGCTACCGATTCCTTCCTGTCGGCTGCATCCTTCCAGGAGACCAGCCGCGTCCTCACCGAGGCTGCTATCTGCACCAAGCGCGATCCTCTGATCGGACTTAAGGAGAACGTCATCATCGGTAAACTCATCCCCGCAGGTACGGGCATGAAGGATTACAAGAACGTCTCCGTTCAGACGACGGGCGGCTATCGCGATATGCTCGCTACCTCTGAAGAGACCTCAACGCTCTGAAAATAACTGATAAAGAACGGACTTTTGGAAATTTATTTTCCGAGAGTCCGTTTTTTTAATTTTCTTGAATTTTTCTTCTGAAAAAAGATTCCACAACGAATATCGCAGTAAAACGGTTTTGAAAGACAGGTTCGCAAAAGAAGAACAAGAAAGGAAGAGAAAGGAAAAATTAAGTATACAAAATACAAAAATCGTACGCGTAGGCGTGCGATTTTTCGTTGTAAAAAATATTTTTAAAAAATTTACAGAAACTTCCAACAAAAGCGCTTTCCTGTTCGTTGTAAGAGTGAAAGCAGCCGCAAAGGCGGCGTAAAACAGGAGGAAATCAGATATGAAAAAATTTTTAGCGATCACGGCAGCGATCCTCGCAGGGACTTCTTTATTCGCATTTGCAGGATGCAATGACGGGAATACGACTGCCTTGGGCGGCGGACTTGGCGGCGGCGCAGGAACGCAGGCAGAGGCGGGAGCCAAGAGCGCTTATGCGCTGGGAGCGGTCACCACAGCGGGATTGCTCGCCGAAACTTCGCAGACGGCAAACACAGTTTCGCTTACGGCGGTCACCGATGGGCAGAATGGACAAAATTCCGAAAACGGCGGTCAGGGTTCGCAGGACGGAGCGGGCCAGGGCGATCAGAACACACAAGGCGAAAACGGACAGAAGACGCCGAGCGGACAGGGCACGCAAAGTGATGCGCTCAAGGAAGAAGTGGCTCGTTTCGGGGAATACTTTGAAATGCTTGATACCTTCCTTGACGAGGGCGCGCTCAATGTGCAGGTCACGGAAAACACCGATACGTCCTATGCATTTTCGACAAAACTGACTGTGGAAGGGACGCTTCCTGACGGACAGACAGTCGTCTATACGATGTACTATACGGAGACGGAAGCGGGAATGCGTGAGGAGCAGGATGAAGACGAATATGAAGTGCGTATTGCCTATGATCTGACGGGCGTTTTGGAGATGAACGGCGTCACGTATGAAATGACAGGTTCCCGTATTTCGGAGACTGAGACAGAGGGACGTGAAGAAGAGACGAGCGAATCGCTTTGGATCAAGGCTACCGACCCTGAAAACGAGGGCAACTATGTCCGCATGGATCTGGAGATAGAGAGCGAGCAGGAAGGGAACGAAACGGGTTCGGAGACGGAATATGTGTACCGCGTCTATCGGGACGGAGCTCTCGTTGAGCAGACGAGCGTGAGTTTTGAGACGGAGACCGAGGGAAACCGCGCAGAGACGGAGTACGAAGTTTCCATCTTAAAGGACGGAGCAATGAGCCGATTTGAAGTGGAGCGCGAGGAGCGCAACAGCGGCAAGACGACGATCGGTGTAGTGTACAGAACCCCTGAAGGAAACGGAAGATTTGTCGTTACCAAGAGTGCCGCCGGAGAGTATGTGTACACGTTTGAGGACGGCAGTTTCTTTGAAGATGACGATTTTGACTTTGACGACTGACATTGGAAGAATGCGGCTTTGACTTAGAGAAAGAAGCGTGTGCGCGCCGCGCAGGATGCGCGGCGCGCAAGACAGCTCTTGACAGACTTGTTTTGATTTGATATACTGACGGCAGAAAAGCAAAAAAAGGAGAACATTCGTGACGCTTGACGAAGCTCTCGGGAGATTGGCGGAAGGCGACGACACCGCATTCGACGAGATCTATCAACAGACGCGAAAGACCGTCTACTATATCGCGCTTTCCTATGTCCGTGAGCGCATGCTTGCAGAAGACGTCATGCAGACGGTCTATCTGAAAGTGCTCAGGGCGGCTGCGCACTACCGTCGCGGGACGAACGCGACTGCGTGGATTGCGCGGATCGCGCGCAACGAGTCGATCGATCTCATGCGAAGGCGTTCGCGCGAGGTTTCGGTGGACGAGCGGGAAAACCCGCTTCCATTCGGCATGCGTGATGTGGACGATTATGGTTTGCTCATTGATCTTGCGCGCAGGATTTTAAAGCAAGAGGAGTTCTCCGTGCTCATGCTCACGGCAGTGGAAGGGTATAAGCGACGCGAGATCGCACAGATGCTTGCCATGCCGCTTCCGACTGTCACATGGCACTATTCGCGCGCCGTCAAAAAAATGCAGCTTGCATTGAAGGAGGAACGGGAGCAATCCCGCGGAGGAGTCATTGTGGACAGACGCGAACTTGAACGCGAACTCAGAAAAGAGGCGCTGGAGCATACCCCCGACGTGTACGACCGCGTAAAGTCGGCGGCGCCCCTTCCGGAGGGGGAGGTGCTGGTAAAGACACATCCGCGTACGCCGCTCATTGTTCTTGCCTGTGCCGTCGCGGGAGTACTTTTTCTGCTTGCATGTATTCTCCCGTTTGCACTGCGCGGGTCGTCTGTCGGAAATGCCAATCTGTACATTTCCATCAACCCGTCTGTGGAGTTTATCGTTGAGGACGATCAGGTGACGGGGGTGAAGGCACTCAATCCCGATGCGGCGATCATCCTTGCAGATGCGGGAACTGACTTTGTCGGAATGACGCCAGAGGATGCAAGCGCAGCGTTTGCCGCATTGTCCGCACAGAAGAAACTCATTACTGCGGACGGGATCGGCGTGTATGCGACGGGCAAGAATGCGGAAGACATCTCCAGACGTGTGCGCGACCGTTTAACGAGCGAGTATGGGGGCACTTATTCCGTCAATGAGCTGGCACAGAGCGATCTTGATGCGCTGCTCGCCGCCTACGATGAGAAAGTGATGGGTGATTTCGAGGACTATCTTGAAAACGAGCTTTCTTATTTGCGTGAAGGCTTTGCGCAGAAGGTTCGTGAACTGCTTACGACGTACCTTACAGACTTGGACGCCGTCTTCGCAGATACAATGACGCGGGAAGATTTCAATCTCAAATATCTCTACCTCGGCGAGGATTGTATCTTTGAGGACGGAGATGAGACCCGCGAAGATCTCCTTGAAGAGTTTGAAGAACTGCGTCGGGAGATCGAGCGCTTCGGGGATGATTATATCTACGATGAGCTCTATGACGAATTTTTGGAAGCCGTCGAAGAGACGTACGAAAATCAGTATGAGTCAAACGGCAGACCTGGCGGCGGGAATGGTCCCCATGACGATGACGACGATGATGACGATGACGACTGAAACGGCGCATTGGGCTGGGAAAAACAAAAAAGACGGGCTATGGCCCGTCTTTTTCATGGAAATTTTTTATTTTGAAAAAATTCAAAATAAGGGTTGACAAAATGCAGGCAAATGTGCTATCCTTTATTTAGAAACATTTCTAAATAAAGGAAATTTCTATGAAACATACCAAAGACGGGACACAAAAGCGTATTCCCGATGCGTGGGAGGCGCTTTCGGACAAGACGCGCAGAGAGATCCTCACAATGCTCAAGTATCGTCCGCACACGGCGGGGGAGATTGCCGATCAGTTTGAACTCTCGGGGGCGACGGTATCGCACCATCTTTGCGTTCTGCGTGAGAGCGGGCTTGCGGTCTGCGAGCGGCGCGCACAGACGCTCATCTATTCTTTAAACAAGGCGGCATTCCGCGAGATTGCCGATGAAATATCCTTCTATCTGAAAAAGTAGCTTTTTGCGTGGGAGCGCGAAAGATCGTTCTCTTTCAGATGGAAGGCTTGGACTGATACATGGATTACAATTTCTATGAAAGAATCCTGATATCGTACTGAAATTATAAAAAAGGAAATTTTTTCTGGTTTCAGAGATATCGGCGGATCTGAATGATCATTTTTGAGCCGGTTTTGTTTCGGAATATAAAGATGTAAAAACTTTGCAGCAAGCGGCGGATTCGCTTGCTTTTTTCGTGGAAATGGTATATAAAGGATACCGCCATGAACGAATCTGTTATACAGCCTCACAAACATTCCGTCGGACAGATCTTTATCGACGAAATCAAGAGCCACGTCGTATTGCTTGTCGCCATCGTTGCGGCGGCGGTGACGTGTTTTTTTGTGCCGCCCGATGCGGACTATGCGGGGTATTTTGATCTCAATACGCTTTCCTGCCTCTTTTGCACGCTGGCTGTTGTCAATGCGCTGAAACAGCGGCGTTTTTTTGAGTGGCTTTCAGGGAAGATCGTCACAGCATTCGGAAATATGCGCCGCGTCACGTTCGCGCTTGTCTTTGTTACATATTTCGGGTCCATGGTCATGGCGAACGATATGGCTCTCGTCACGTTCCTTCCGCTTGGATACTATGTGCTTTCCTCCTGCAAGAAGAACGAACATACTGCTTTTATTTTCATCATGCAGAACATCGCCGCCAATCTCGGCGGGATGCTTACGCCTTTCGGCAATCCGCAGAACCTCTATCTTTATTCCTATTACGCCATTCAGGCGGGCGAATTCTTTGCGATCATGGCGCTTCCGTTCGGTGTGGCGTTCGTGCTCATTGCGGGAACCTGTTTCGTTGTAAAACCCGAGCCCGTCAAGCTGGAGACTCCGCCCGCGCAGGCGCCTGTTCTCTGGCGCATGATCGTCTATTTTGTGCTCTTTGCGCTCTCGGTGATCGCTTCTCATCCTCGAGCCGCGTGCCTTTTTGCACGTTGACTATGCGCTTTTGCTTACGTTCTGCGCGTTCTTCGTCTTTTCGGGAAACATGGCGCGCATTCCCGAAGTACGTGCTTTTTTAAGCGCCTTGATCGGGGCGTCCGCACTCCTTGTGGGAACGGCGTCTTGCCAGGTGATCAGCAATGTTCCCTCCGCTGTGCTTCTGTCCCGCTTTACAAACGATTACCGCAATTTGCTCGTCGCCGTCAACATCGGCGGACTGGGTACCCCGATCGCCTCGCTTGCAAGCCTCATCACGCTCGGGGAGTTCCGCCGCCGCATGCCGGGGAAAACGCTTCGCTATCTTGCTCTGTTTTCGCTCATCAATTTCTCGTTCCTTGCCGTTCTCATCGGAACAGGATATCTCAATCAGCTTATTTTTGCATAAGCAGATGTAGGAGAAAACTTTTTTTGCAGAGTAATTGATCGCAATTTGATCGGATTTCGACAATTTATTGTGTTTTTTGGAGGCCGCTTTGACGGCTTCCTTATTTTTTTTGAAAAATTTTCAAAAAAGACTACTCTTTCTCCGCAAAATATGGTATGATGAAGTATCACCATGACGAGGAGGGGACCATGGACAAGCAAAAGTCAATCAAAGAAATGCTCTGCCCGAAGATCGACGCCGATAAGGCGTGGTATCTTTCGCTCCTCGATCAGGACGCCCAGCGGGTGTATGAAGAGGACCATCTTTCTGCCGTTCTGAAGATGCTCAAGCGCGTCTATATTCTTCGGTTTCAGGCGCGGATTGCCGAGGCGAAACAGGAGATCGCCGATACGCGTGCGCGGGAGGGATACGGGGCGGAGGATTTCCGTTCCATCCAGCAAAAAAATGCTGAGATCTCAGCCCTCAAAAAGAAGATCGACGAATATCGTCCCTTCTTTTCCGAACCCTATTTTGCGCGCATGGACGTAGTAGACGAAAAAGAGGGCTATAACAGCTATTATATCGGCAAGCGCGGGGACGTCAATCTGGAGATCGTTGACTGGCGTGCGCCGCTGGCGGTCAGGTACTATCAGAAGAGCCGCGTCAATTTCACGATCAACGACTATGAATATCGCACTGTTTTGCGGCGGGCGCTCAACGTCAAAAACGGAAAGGTCATTGATTTCCGAAACGAATATCTCTCCGTCAGGGACGTTCTGACACCCGAGGAGATCGGCGGAAGGGACGAGGAGATCCTGTTCGATCCCTATCTGCGCGACATTATCCGTACCCGTAAGGACGATGTGAAGGTGCGGGACATCATCCGTACCATTCAGGAAAAGCAATTTGACATCATCACCCGTCCTGAGCGCGAGAGTTTCGTCCTGCAGGGGTGTGCGGGCAGCGGCAAGACGATGATCATGCTGCACCGCCTGAGCTATCTCATGTACAACAACGAGAGCCTGCGCCCGGGAGATGTGCTTGTCATCACGCCGTCGGATAGCTTCAACGCGTTCATCGACGAACTTTCGCAGATGCTCGAATTAGAACGCGTCCGCACGACGACGCTCAATGATTATTATTTCCGTGCGCTTTCGGGCGAGGGGATCGACTTAAAATCCCGCCTCGTCTCTGAAAGAGAGAATAGGGGGTATCTTTCTTATCTGTATTCCGCGCAATTTTCCAAAGACATTGAAGTGCGGGTTCAAAAGCTTTACAGCGGCATATTCGGGCTGTTCACGGCAGAGGAATGCCGCGACGTTACGCGTGCCGTACTGGATGATTGCGTGCGCCGTCAGGAGAAATTTGTGCGGATCAAGAACGCATCTATCCGCGTGCGCCGTGCAGTTTTGGGAGAGCTTAAGGAAAATAAGCAGGGCGGGTTCTATTTTACCAAGCCCTTCCGCACGCTGATGAATGCCTTTGTACAGGCGGAGGATTTCCTGCGGTTTGTGCTGGAAGAGCCGCCGCGCACGCCCGATTACTTTTTCAGGCAGTTTTCAGAATTCTATCGCAGTGCGCATTTCATTGCAGCGGGCGGAGAGAAGATTTTTCAGCGCGCAGGAGAGGATATCTCGACGCTTCTTGAGACGATCGACAAAGAGATTTCCGATTTAAGACGTTATCGGCAGAAGCGCGGCACGACGGAGGTTCTCACCTATGCCGACCGCATCTCCCGCCGTGAGGAGCTCAAAGAAGAGGCGGAAAAGGTGCGCGAAGTAATTTCCGAAATGTCGGACGGACTTGCGCTGCTGAGCGAGTTCTTTGCCGTTCTTCGCCATGCCAAGTACTGTGCGGATCTCGGAAAGTGCAACGGCGGTGCGGACATTGCGCGCTGGCTTTACCGCGAGACGGTCAAAAAATACAAGACAAAATTCGGCATGAAGGGAATCTATCCCTCGGACGGATATGCACTTTGCTCTGTCCTGACTACGGCGGGGCGCAAACTTCTGCCGCGCTACGGGCTTGTGTTTGTGGACGAGGGGCAGGATATTTCGGAAGGGGAATATGCCCTTCTCAAAAAAATCCATTCCGATGCCGCATTCAATGTGTTCGGGGACCTCAAACAGAACATTACGCCCTGGCGCGGAATGAAAAAATGGGATACGTTGTGCGAAAACCTGTACACGCTCGATCAGAATTACCGCAATACCAATGAGATCGTGGAATATGTCTCAGACGTTCTCGATGCGGATATGAAGCCGATAGGTTTGGAAGGCGAGCCCGTCTGCCATATGACTCAGCGCAAAATTTCCTCATTTTTCCGTGGCAAGCAGGGGCTCAAGGCGGTCATTGCCAAGGAAGAATATCTGCCGCTGTTTAATAAGCGCGGGTTCAGACGTCCCGGCGCCGACGGAAAACTCAGCCGAAGCTCTGTCAACGTCCTGAGCGTGTTTGAGAGCAAGGGACTCGAATTTTCTGCCGTGGCTGTCTATGACAAGGATATGACCGAAAACGAGAAATATATCGCCTGCACAAGGGCGCTCAGAGATCTTGCGGTCATAGAGGAAAACGGATGAAAAACATCTTTTTGTTGGACGTAGACGATACGCTTCTCGATTTCCACCGTGCCGAGCGGGAGCAGGTCATTGCAACGCTCGCAGAACACGGGATCGCGGCGGATGAAAGCACGGCGGACTTGTTTCACGTTATCAATGACAGCCTCTGGAAAAAACTTGAACGCGGAGAAATCACGCGCGATAAGCTGGTCGTGGAGCGCTTCGAGATCCTTTTGGAAAAACTTGGCGCAAAGGGGAATGCAAAGTCGCTTTCGCGATCCTTCTTTGAGGGGATGCCGCAGCGCGCATATGCCATGGCAGGAGCAGAGGCGTTTTTGCGCACGCTTGGTAGCCGCGGCAGAGTGTATGCCGTCACCAACGGCGCAAAGGCGCTTCAACGTCGACGCATTGCATCGGCAGGGCTTGCACCCTTTTTCACGGATATCTTTATCTCCGATGAGATCGGTTTCAATAAACCGTCGGCGGGATATGTGAACCATGTGCTTTCGCACATTCCCGACTTTGTACGCGATCGTGCCGTATATGTCGGCGACAGCCTGACCTCGGACATGTTATGCGCTGCATCCATGGGGGTGGATTTTATTCTGTTCCGTGCGCAACGCCCCGCAGACTATCGCGGAATGTTTGCGGACACCTACGCCGCCGCGCTCTCTTTGATTAATACGCTCTGACAGGATTGTACTTTATTTAAGGGTAATTTTTAAAAAAATTATAGTTTCATTGGATAGAAAAAACGGCTTCGCATGGCATTGCGAAGCCGTTTTTTCTTGCACCGTTACGGACTTTTTGTGCAGGGATTTGTTCAAACAGCTGTCTTGAGAAAATTACCATGTTCCCGATCGCATACAAACGAATTTGTATCTTAAATTGTGAATTTTTTTTCTTTTTAAAAGCAATGATCGCATTGTGAATAACTCTAAAAGATATAAATATAAAAAACTAACAAAAAAAGTCACAAAAATACATTACATTATAAATTTTTTTGTAATTTCCACTTGACATATTTCAGGAGGGGGGTATAATGGTATTACACAATTATTAAAAGTATTATAGTGTTTTCACATAAAGGCAAGTGGAATAAAAGGAATAATTTTAACAATAAACACATAACGTGTGAAGAATAAGACCGCGGTGTTGAAACAAACAGCGCGGAGCTATCATATATATCGAAAAAAGAGTACGGAGGGTATTGAGATGAAACGATGGGGCAAGGCAACGGGAAGGACATTATTGACCGCATTGCTTGCATTTGCGGCGGCGTTGCTTGCGTTTTTTGGTGTGATGTTCGGCATTATGCCGAAGGATATGTATGAAGTCCGTGCGGCAGGGGGTGAGCCTGTTGCGATCAAGGCCGAACTGCAGGCAGGAAAGGACGTTTATACGGGGATGACGCTTGCCGATTTGGCAAATAGCATGACGGTCACATTGGTCGACGATGCGGGGGATCCTGTCGGCGATCCGCTTTCCTATGACGTGAACGGGACAAGCGGTTTCAAGCTGGAAGGCGATATTTCCGTTGATGCGGGACGTCTTTCCCAAACGCGGACGTTCACCGTTTCTTACAGCTCTTACCCGTCTGTCGGTTTGTCCGTGACGGTGCAGTATAACCGCGTCAAAGAGCTGACGGACGTTTCCTTCTCTCCGACGGAGACGATTTACTCCAACACGGACCCTAGTTTGATGAATATTTATTTGTCGGCAACGGGAGTATTTTATAACGGCGAAACGACAAAGATATCTGTGGGATATCTTTCTTTTGCAGAATACTTTGTTCCCGGAACAGATTATTCGGGTACCGATCCTACGTTTTCGAAAACAATGACGGTACGGTATACCCAAAATGTGAACGGAACGGCAGAAACTGTCGAGAAGGAATTGTTGGTCGAAGACATTCATGCTGTAAAACCCGATAGCGTTGCCATTCAGACGGTTCCGGCTCTTTTCGACGCGTATTCCAAACTTGCTCAGTATGCCAACGAGGTCACGATCCGAATCAGTTATCCTCAACCTGATCCGGATAATTTTGGCTATTTGTCTACGATTGACGTTTCCCTTGCGGATGTAAAATATAGCAATGTGAAATATGGCGATGCAAACGGAAAGCAAGAAGATTCAGAGGGGAATCCATATACCTCTTTTGTTTATGGTCAGAACGGCAGGGGTACATTGTGGATTACGTATACCGAGGTTGAGCCAATTGAATCGGGAAGAAAAATCGTCAATGTCGCCAGGATAGAGACACCTGTTCCGACGTTTTCAACCAATGTTATCTATGACTACACGGTCGGAGAAGACGGACTTGCCGTAGGAGTAGAACAAATTCTTGCCCCCCGGCAGGATTTTTATGACGATCGTATGGAGATCAGCGGGATAACAAAGGAAGGGGTTGCCTCGGGGGAAGGAACGAATTATACATTTGACGCGTCTTCCGTGACGATAACGGATGCAGGAACATACGAAATTACGATCACACTTACCAATGATGCATATAAATGGCAGGGAAGAGAAGAGCGCTCCGTCACTGTTACGCTTACGGTCAACAAGGCAACGCTTCAAAATCTTTCTCTGACAATGGCGGGCGAGTCTTTGATCGGCGACGGTAACGGAACTTTGGAAAATCCCTATTATTGGAATCATGGGGAAAGTGTTCCGCAATATGTATTGGAGGGAAACTACGGCGCGGGAAAAGAGACGCCGATATATGAAGTCCATTTGGGCGGAACCGTGACAGATTCTGCGCAGATGCCGACCGAACGCGGAACGTACAAACTCCGCGTCTCAGTTGCAGAGACAACGAATTTTATCGGCAATGAGACCTCTTACATCTATTTCCAGATCGGACAGCGTGAACTCAAACTCCCGTCCTTTACGAATGCCGTCTACAACGGACAGGCGCAGTTTGCCTCCGATTTCCTTGCCGAAGGTTCGGAATTGTGGGCAACGTACGAGAAATATTGTGACATTACGGCGGCAGGCGGTGCGCTCTCCCTGACGGATAAGGGAACGCTCGAGATCACGTTTACGATCAAAGCCGATCAGGAAAACAATGCGAAGTGGGCAGGCCTGGAGGAGACGGTTTATAAAGCCTCTTTTGAGGTCATTCCTCTGAAAATTGTCAAGCCGACTTTGACCGATACTACCTATGTCTACAATACGCAGACGCAGACATGGACTCTTTCCGATTACAACGCGGTTGTCGCAGGTCAGACGGGTGTGAGCGGTACATTTGCCAATGCGCTCGAGCTCACGCAGGCATCGGGTTCTGCGTTTACGGATATCGATTCGGCAAACGGCACGCTGACAGCGACGAAAGCGGGTTCTTATTCCGTCACGGTCGCGCTCAACAATGAGAACCTCACCTGGGAGGACGGCGGAAGGGATTCCTTTGTCCTTTCGATGACCATTCAGAAAAAGGGCATCGCTATTCCCACCCTTCCCGACGGGACCTATACATACAAGACAGACGCAAACAACTCCGTCACGCTCAGCGGATTTGACGCCGCGCTGATGGGAATTGCGGATATCACCGCGCAGGAAGGCAAACTCATCGACATTGCCAACGGGACCCTGACTGGCAAAAATGCGGGGACGTATACCGTTCGGATCACGCTCAACGACAGCGCAAATTACTGCTGGACGACAGACGGCGGAAGCGATGTCTCGGCAAAGGAGATATCCTGGACGATCGCTCCGCTTGCGATCGGGGTTCCCACCGCAGAAACACCGCTCGTTTATAATGCTGCCGAGCAGACCTACTCGTTCGGAAATACGACGCAGGATGCACACCTTGCGCCTTATTCCGTGACAGGCGACAAGGGAACGAACGCGGGACAATACACGGCAACGTTCACGCTGACAGTGAACGACATGGGCGTGACCAACTACATCTGGTCGAACAATTCAGACGGAAAAAGCGCGCCAGCGAAAGTGTCCTGGACCATTTCGCCCGAGACCATTGAGACGGCGCCTGTGCTTTCGGGAGATAGCGTGTTCTCTCCCGACGGGATGCGCGCAACCATTCAAAACTATGTGGCAAGCGATGCCGTGGGCAAAGTCATGACCTCTTCGGGTTCGGTTGAGGGCAAGCTGACAGTGAGCGGCGCTGACCTGACGGCGGAGCATTGGAGCGGAACGGACGGCTATTCCATCGTCATCACGCTCTCGGACAACTATGTATGGGACGATGAATTTGCAGGTGTAAGCAGGCAGACGCTCACGCTTGTCTGGAAGATCGCGCGCCTCGGCGTCGCCGTCCCGAGCGCACAGCAGACCGTCACCTGGGACGGGGAAGAGCACAATTACGACCTTTCCAAGAACGCAAGCGTCCCGTACACGGTTACGTCCGCCGCGCAGACGGCTGCCAACGAGGCAGGTTATGCCGTTACGTTTACGCTTAACAGCGATGACTATTGCTGGGGCGAAAATTCGCTTTCCGAAAGCGCTCTTGATGTAACGGTCGATGCGCTGTTTGTCATCGAACGCGCAACGCTCACCGTGCCGACGCAGGCGACTTATACGGGCGGAGCAAATGGCGATAACACCTATAATTACGGACAGGACATCACGGCTCTGCCCGAAGGGTATACGGGCGTCGGAATCGATTTCTATTCCGTCACGAAAAATGTGCAGAAAAATGCAGGCTCCTATTCCATGACGCTCACGACGGATGCAAACCACAAGTGGACGGACGGGAATTCCGTGGCGACGCTTTCCTTCTCGATTGAAGAACTTGCGCTCTCCGCGCCCACTGCGCTTACCTGCGAAGGGGAGACTGAGGTCACCTATCGGGGCGAAAACTATATCTTCACGTTTGAAAACTGGAATGGCGGAGACGATGAGACCGATGTCCGTCCGTTTGTCCTCAAATATGGACAGGGATCTGACGTGGGAATCGGATTTGATACGGCGCAGGGAACGTTTGCGGCGCTTCATGCGGGCACGTATAAAATTATTGTCTCGCTTTCGTCCGATAACTTTGTCTGGAAGGATGCGGGCTCCGATCCTGAGTTCACGGTCACCATTTCGCCCTATCGCATCTCCGTGACGTGGAATACGCCTTCGGAGGATGAAGAGGGGAATCATTACACCTTCAATAACGCCGCACAGGCGCCTGCGGCGACGATTGCCAATCTGTTCCCGATCGATGCGGGCAAGGTGAGCCTTACCTACACAGGCGATACCGCACCCGTCAATGTCGGGCAGTATACGATCACGATCAGCGGCATTACGGGCGAATCGGTTGCGGATTATACGATCGAGGGACTTGAACACGCTTCCGAGACGTTCAAAATCGGCAAGTATACTCTTGTTACGAGCGAAGTTGTCGGGGATACGTTCTTCAAAGTATCTCAGACAGAGAACCCGCGTTATATCGAGTATAATGGCGCAGTTCAACAGCCGTCTGTGATACTTAATACTCCTGAAGGATTGCATGGCGTCGATATCAGCGATGTCGTAGGGCTTAACTTTGAATCGGCAGACAGCACCAACTACGGTGTTTACTGGTTTACGCTGACATTGCTCAATACAGACAACTATATCTGGGAAGTGACGCCTTTCACGCATCCGACGGAAGACGACACTTCCGACAGCGTATCGGAAAATGTGGTTCGGCTGTGGTATCAGATCACAAAGACACTTCTTGACGATGGAACTGTCGGCTTCCGTTTTGACGGCGATGCATTCTGGACATATGGCAGTGCGGCAAAAACACCCGTCTATAACAGCGGCGATTACCTGGATGACATGACTGTTGCCATCTATTACTACGGTACGCCTTATGATGAAACGTATAACGGCGGGTGGCAATCTGATAGTCAGGAAGACGCCATTCAGAACAAGGTCATAACTGCCCCGACGCATGCGGGCGAATATTACGCCGTACTTGTTCTGACAACAAGCGATGAGTCCAACTATGCAACATATATCAAGGCAATCGCCTTCACCATCGAGGCGGCGGAGATCACGCTCACGTTTACGGGCGAACAGTTCAAAGACGGCGCATATACTTCCGTCTACGGTACGACGCAGGCGGCAACGGTTACGGCGAGCGGCTTGCAGACTCCCGGCGGAAGCGGCACGGCGGATACGTTCGATTTGCTCGGCGTCGCTTACTCGTACGGCGAAACGGGTTCGGTTATGCCCAAAAACGTCGAAGAATACACCGTCACGGTCACCATCTCCAACAAGAACTATGCGCTCGCCGAAACGACGGCGAAGTTCAACATCACAAAGGCAAAGCTCACCGTTTGGGTCGAAGATGAAACGATCACCTACGGCGAGGACGCGCCCGCATATACGCTTGTCTATGAGGGCTGGCAGTACGGGGAGAACGAGAGCGCAGACAATGTCAATGCTTCGGGCGTGACGTATGCTTACAGCGGACAGGGCACAAGCTATCAGGCGGGCAGCGACGTCGGTACATACTATGTCACCCCCGCAGGCCT